>SAMEA3663036__coassemble_1573_pt1 | contig 8401 bp, 8 predicted proteins | sample SAMEA3663036__metabat2_low_PE_004 | metagenome-assembled genome bin SAMEA3663036 (sample SAMEA3663036) | pig gut metagenome | biome: pig gut; feature: pig-associated habitat; material: faeces | place: France | collected 2012 | reverse complement strand
CCAATAATATATTCATCAAGATATTTTTTAAAATCTTTCGGCGAACTTACATCCGTCATATTTATTGGCGAAAGATCAGCCCTGTCCTGTTCCAGAATAGATTCACATACCTGAATGCATTTATCGCATATATAAAGGTTTGTGGCAGGTCCGGCAACTAATGTTCTTGATTCATCACCAGGCTTGCCGCAGAATGAACAAAAACGCGTATCGCTTTTAAAGCCTCTCATTTTTATTGCACCTCACATTTTGTTTTTAATTTTTTTCAGGATTCTGTCTTTTAGGCATTACTTTATCGATAAGGCCGTATTCTAATGCTTCGTTTGCAGTCATATAAAAATCACGCTCAATATCATTAGCAATCTGGTCGTAAGACTTACCGGTTTTATCTGCCAAAAACTGAATGGAAAGTTTTTTAATTCTTAAAAGTTCTTTTGCCTGTACAGTAATATCGCTTTCCTGACCGCCAACTCCGCCTGCCGGCTGGTGAATCATAATTCTGCTGGAAGGAAGGGAAAATCTCTTTCCTGTAGTTCCTCCGGCAAGAAGAAGGGCACCCATAGAACAGGCCTGTCCGATACATATTGTCTGAATATCGCATTTTACATACTGCATTGTATCATAAATTGCAAGACCGGCCGTAACGCTTCCGCCAGGAGTATTAATGTACATGCTTATGTCTTTGTCAGGATTTTCCGATTCCAAAAAAAGAATCTGCGCAACAACAAGGTCTGCTGTTCCGTCGTTTATTTCACCGTCCACAAAAATAATTCTGTCTTTCAACAGCCTTGAATAAATGTCAAAAAACCTTTCTCCATTGCCAGACCGTTCTATAACACTGGGAATGTAACTGTTCATTGTTTCGTTCATATATTTTACCTCAAAAAATATGCAGGGGAGGAAAGTTTATTCCTTTTATTTTCCCTTAAATTATGGAATTCCCGCTTATTAAAATATAATAAGAAAAACCTGTAAATCAAAAAAAAACGGAATGTAACACTTATTTATTCTGCTACATTCCGTAATGCCTGTTCAAAAGGAACTATTCAGCCTTAAAAAGGTCGGCAAAGGAAACTTTATCACCTTTAGCAACTTTTATTTGACCGAAAATATCGTCGTAAAGTTTGTTTTCTTTTACATCGTCAATAAAATATTCTTTTGAACGAGGATCTTCATAATGCTTTTTGACATCTTCAAGAGAAATGCCGTTGGCATCAGCAAGTTTCTGGTATTCAGCTTCAACCTCTTCTGGAGTAACGCTGATATTTTTTGAGCGGATTAAGGAATCAACAATAATGCGGCTCTTAAGCATTTTTTCTGCATCTCCAGTCCATGAAGCAATCATGTCTTCTTTTTTCTGACCGGAAGCAGTAATCATTTTTTCCAGATCTTCTGGAGTAGTCTGGAACTGCTGAGCCATCATTCCCCATCTGCCTTCAAGTTCAGCATTAAGCATGGAAGCAGGAATTTCAAACGGATTTTTTTCAACAAGCTGAGACAAAAGGGAATTTACTTTAATTTCCTTAATTTTTCTGTCTTTTGCAGTGTTAAGGTTTCTAAGAATATCAGCCTTAAGGTCGTCAACAGTTTTAAACTTGTCGCTTACATCCTGAGCAAAATCATCGTCAATTTCAGGAAGATTGCGAACTTTAATCTGTGTAACTTTTACGCTGTATTTAAAAGTTTTTCCTGCAACTTCTTTATCTTTGTCTGACTTAGGGAATTTTTTTGTAATTTCCTTTGTTTCGTCTTTTTTCATGCCGATTATTTCATCGTCAATTTTATAGACATTTTCTGCAGTGCCTACTGTAAAAACAAAGCCATTGCGTTTTGTTTCTTCTTTAACTTTGCCTTCATCGTCAATTTCAGCAATGTCCATTGTAACGATATTTCCGTTTTCAACTTTTTCGTCGTCTTTTTTATCCATAACAACGGCATTTCTTTCCTGAAGACCTTTTAATTCTTCCTGAACTTCTTCATCACCAACAGTTACCTGAGGCTCCTTTACAGAAATTCCATTAAAATCTTTAACTTCAACTGTCGGGAATACATCGTAAGTTACAGAGAAGTTGAAATCTTTGGAAGTATCAAATTCGTCCATTTTGTCCAGCTGAGGCTGAGCATAAGGAAGAGGGCGAATATCTTTTTCTGTTTCGCTCTGGAAAATTTCGTTTAAAATACCGTCGATAATTTCGCCAGAAGCTTCCATTTTAATCTGGTCACCGTATTTTCTTTCTAAAACAGATGCAGGAACATGACCTTTGCGGAAACCTGGAATCTGAACCTGCTTAACATATTTGTTCAAAGTAGAATCGTAATTTTCTTTTACATCTTTTTGAGCGACAGTTACAGAAAGTTTTACTGCCGAGTGATCAAGTTTTGTGATTTCTTTTGTGAACTTCACCTTTGTATCCCCTTAAAAAAAATAATAAATTACAGGCCAAAAATTTAGTTTTTCTTTCTTTTTTTTAGCATTTGGGCGGCTTTTGTCCGCTTCGCAGGCGAACCGGACAAAAACAGGCTTTTCAGGGTTCCGCGCCAGGCGCTCCATTCAAAAAAGCAATGGTCTGAAGCCCCTTGTTTTTTTGAATGCCTTCGGCACCCTTACAATCCTTGCCGCAGAAAATCTGACTTTTAACCTATAAAAAAAGCGATTCAGATGAAATCTAAATCGCTTTTAGAGAAGCGGAAAACGGGAGTCGGACCCGCGACATCCACCTTGGCAAGGTGGCGCTCTACCACTGAGCTATTTCCGCAAAAAATGTATAAGAAAGATACGATAAAAAACATTTTTCGTCAATATTCATTTAAAGAAAAATCAAAAAAAATTATTTTTTTTATGCATCTCAATAAAGTCTGTAATAAAGCCTTGTTTTTAAATTTTTCCCCGAAAAAGTTTTCTGAATTCTTTTGGGCAATAGCCGGTCTTTTTTTTGAAAACATCCTTAAAATAATTGCCGTCGGAAAATCCACATTCCAGGGCTGTCTGCGTTATGTTTATTTTGGTGTAGGAAAGCATTTTTATGGCCTGCTGAATTCGTACATTTGTTAAATATTCTTTAAAGCCAAAGCCTGTAATTTCCAGAAATTTTCTGGAAAAATAAGAGGGACTCATTTGGGAAAAGGCTGCAGCATCTTCCAGCGTAATTTCCCGGGAAAAGTTGTCAAAAATGTATTTTGCCGTTTTCTGAATTTTTTGTGCGGCAGGAGAAGTTTTGCTGTCATTTTCGTAAAAAAGTTTTTCTTCATGTGTGGAATTTTCCATTCCGGCATTTTTATTTTCTGCAGCTTCCGCATCTTTTTCCTGTAAAATCCACGATAAAATCTGCATTACAAGACCTTTTTCTTCAAGAAAAGAAGATTGTTGAATGTTCATATTTTCGTCCGGCTTTTCATTCTGAAGTTTTTGGAGCCTTAAAAACATTTCTGTTATTTCGTTTTTTTTCTGCCTGAAAGAAATTTTAGAAAGAATAAAATTTTTGTTAATAAAACTGTCGTTTAAGGTACTGTCCAGACTTAAAAGGTATTTTTTCGTGCAGCTTAAAGTTATTCTCGAAACAGGACAGTTTTTGTCGTATTGGGTTCTGTGCAGGCAGGCCGGAGGAATAATAAGAAGTTCACCTTCTTCCAGAGAAAAAAGCCTGTGTTCAACAAAAGTTTTTAGAACACCTTTTGTTACAAATAAAAATTCCAGATAGGGGTGGTAGTGGGATTCTGCCATCGATTTATTTCTTGTAAGGCAGTCAATAAAAAAAGAATCAACCTTGTTTCTGTAAAGTCCGTTTTTCTTACTGTCAAAAAAAAATTCGTCCATAAAATATACCTGTAATCAACCTTAACAGAAAAATCATAAAAAAACAGTACTTTTTTTGTATTTATAATAAAAATCTCGTATTATTACATTTTATTTGATGTTATTCTTTTTTCAGTTTATACGAAATTCATGCTGCAAGGTGCTAAAAATGAAAGCCGTTCTTTCTACAAAAGATGAAAAATTCAGGGATTTTGCCCTTAACGGAAAAATGTTTTCCGTAATTCTTTATGTGTGCGTACCTCTGGCACTTTATCAGAGCCTTACTCAAGTTTTTAAAGTCTTTGACACGATGATGGCTTCCCATATAAGTTCTACTGCTGTTTCATCAGTGGCATATATTTCCCAGATACAAATAATGCTTTCTGCTTTAGGAAGCGGACTGGCAGTGGGAGCGGGCATAAAGGTGAGCGAAGCCTATGGAGCAGGCGATTTTGAACTTGTAAGACGGCGGGTTTCTACAATGACAGCTCTTTGTGCCTGTCTTGGAGCGGGTATTCTTGTTATTCTTCTGCCCTTTGCATCTGTTTTTTTGCGGCTTATGAATACACCGGAAGAATTTATAACTTTGGGCAGTACATATTTTAGGGTAGAACTTGTTGCCCTTGTTATAACTTTTTTCAACAACATTTACATATCAATAGAACGGTCCCGGGGAAATTCAAGGCGAATCCTTTTTCTTAATATCTGCATTGTATCAATAAAGCTTGCCCTTACAGCCCTGTTTGTTTATGTTTTTCATCTTGGAATTACTTCCATAGCTGTCGCTACATTAATATCCCAGCTTTCTGTCCTTGTATTTGCCTTCATAAACATGACAAAAAAAGACAGTCTTTTTAGTTTTTCAGTAAAAGCCGTTTCATTTAAAAAAGAAATAGTTTCACCAATGCTTTCCCTTAGTTTTCCTGTAATAATAGAAAAGGCAGCCTTTGCACTGGGAAAGGTAATTGTAAATTCAATGTGTACTTTCTACGGGCCAAAAACAGTCGGTGCTCTTGGCATTTCCAACAATATTGGAGGCATTACTACAATGCCGCAGGCCGGTTTTCAGGAAGGTGGCAGTGCTGTTATAAGCCAAAACAGGGGAGCAGGAAAGTACGAAAGAACAATAAAGGCTTTTTGGTGTGAATTTTTATGCAACCTTGTAATCGGGGTTCTTATAATGACAGTAACACTTTTAGGCCTGGATTTTCTTTCTGAATTTTTTGCAGGCGATGACAGGGAATTTGCCCTTCTTATAAAATCTATATACAGTTACGAAGCGTGGGGTGCAATTCCCCTCGGCATAAATGCCACCGTCCTTTCCCTTCTGTACGGACTGGGAAAAACAAAAATAACGCTGTTCATGAATTTCTGCAGAATTTTTCTTTTCAGGGTTCCTGTTCTTCTTTATCTTCAGAAATTTACGGACTTTGGAAGCGAAAGTGCAGGAATTGTAATGGGCGTAAGCAATATTTTAAGCGGAGTTCTTGCAGTAATAGTCGGCATAATAACCATTGGAAAAATAAGCCGTCGGACAAAATCATCCTAAGTTTGCAGAACAAAACTTTACACACAAACTTTGCCGTAATTGATTAAACTCATAAAAATAATTATAATAACTGCTTCTAGCGATTTTAACTTTATAAATATTATTGTTAAGGAAGGTTGTCATGGGTATTCGGGGTGAACTTTACACCACAGATGTTGTTTTAGAAAACCGTACATATTTTTTTAATGTAAAAGAAAACAGAGCAGGAGATATTTTTCTTCAAATTGTAGAAAGCAAAAAAGGCGATGGTGCCGATTTTGACAGGCATCAGATTGCAATTTTTGCAGAAGATATGCAGAAGGTTTTAGGCGGTCTTGATGATGCACTTAGAATTATCGAAAAAGAGCAGAAAAACCGCAAAAAAGAAAAATCTGCAAAAAAAGCAGCAAAAAGCGAAAAATACGGCTTAAAATCCGATAAACTTATTTACCGCAAAAAAGGCGCAGAACCAAAACGGGGAGACGACGGCATAAAGCGCACTGGAAAAGTTATTCACATTAAGTCAAAAATCGAAGACAGTACAGATTCACAGTAGTCTGTGCCAGTCAGAATTATAAGCAGAAATCTTCTGCAACTTTTTTTACAGCGTCCAGTAAGTCTTCAATTTCCTTACGCTCTGTAAAAGGACCGAAACTGAATCTTACTGCTGTATCTTGAATCTGCCGGTTTAATCCCATTGCTTCCAGGATTGGCCGGCTTTGTTTTTTAGCAGAACAGGCACTTCCTGTAGAAATAGAAAATCCCATGGAATCAAGAGCCCTTACCATTACATTGCCGGGAATCCCATTAAAAGAAACCTGCAGCACATAAGGGCTGAAAAGTTCCCTGCCGCTAAAATTATTTTCTGTCCTTGTTTCAGGAATTATTTTACAGCCGGGAATTTTACAAAGTTCATTTATAAAATATTCAGTAAGAGAAAATTGCTGATTGAGACGGGCAAGTTTTTCGTCTTCTGGTTTATTTTTGTTTAAATAAAATTTTTCAAGGCAGGATGTAAAAGCCAAAGCCCCAAAAAGATTTTCCGTTCCAGATCTAAAACCTCTTTCCTGACCACCGCCGCATAAAAAAGGCTTAATATTCTTTTTTAACACAAGAATTCCAATTCCCCTGGGACCCATAATTTTGTGGGCACTCAAAGCCGCACTGTCAATATTTTTATCGGACAAATCCAAAAGGATTTTCCCCGCTGCCTGTACGCAGTCTGTATGAAAATGAGGTTTTCTTTTGCCGGCATATTCTTCGGCCAGCATTTTCCCAATGCCTGCTATATCTTGAACGCACCCTGTTTCGTTGTTTACAGCCATTACAGAAACAAAAACAGTGTCATCGGTAAGACTGTTTTTTAACTTTTCAGGAGAAACAAACCCGCTGGAATCCGGATTTACGCACACAACAGAAAAACCTTCGTTTTTAAGAACGGCAGATTGTTCCCTTAAAGCCGGATGCTCAATGCCAGAAATTATAATAGTTCCCTTTTTTCCAAAACTGTCTTTTGGCCTGGAAAGTTGAGCAAGAAGGGGAATATGGTCGCTTTCTGTACCGCCGCTGGTAAAAAAAACATGCTGTTCACTTACACCAAGAATAGAAGCTGCCTTTTTTCTGGTCTGTTCAAGAAGATTTCGTGCTTTTACCCCTTCACAATGAACGGCAGAAGGATTCCCGAAAAACTGACAGGCCTGTTTTAAAGCCGAAAAAGCAATTTCTTCATCTAAAGGAGAAGTCGCCGCCCAATCAAAATATTTAGAATAGTCCATTGTTAATTACTGCCTGTTAAAACTGCTAAAATATCTTTTTCTTCAATTTCTGTAATTACGGTTTCACCAATATCTTCCTGAAGAACAAATTTAACTTTGGAAGAGGAATTTTTTTTGTCTTTTTTCATTGCCTGATACAGACTTTGGGCAATCTGGCTGTCAGAAAGACCTTTGTTTTTCATGGCACTGTGAACAGCCTCTGTTTCCCATCCAAAATCTGCCAGTATTTTTTTTACGGAAGAAACATACTCCGAAGAACAAATGCCTTTTAGCCGGGAAAGTTCAGCCGCCCGGCCAATTCCCCATGCCACCGCATCACCGTGAGAAACAGTTCCAAGGCCAGCCCTGCTTTCCAGAGCGTGGGCAAAAGTATGACCAAGATTAAGCTGCATCCTGATATTTTTTTCTGTAAGATCCTGCTCCACAACACGGGCTTTAGCTTTAACACAGGTTTTTATTACTTCATGAATAAGGGAAGAAGTTCTGTCGTTAAGAAGATTAGGATTTTCTGCCATTCTGTAAAAAAGATCTTTAGAATAAAGCATTGCAGTTTTTACAGCTTCAGCCATACCGCTTCTGTATTCTGACTGAGGAAGAGTAAGCAGGAATTCCGGAAAAATATGGATTTTCTGGGCAGGAAAGAAAGAGCCGATCATGTTTTTGTAAGTATCAAAATCGCATCCTGTTTTACCGCCGATTGCCGCATCAACCATAGAAAGGAGAGTAGTGGGAACAAGTTCAAGACAGCTGCCTCTTTTAAAAATTGAAGAAGCAAAAGCAGTCATATCTGTAATAACGCCACCGCCAATACCAACAAAAACAGTAGACCTTTGAGCATTAGCATTAACAGCCGCCCCGCAAACATCAAGAACACTTTCGATAGTTTTAAATTTTTCTCCGCTGCCAAGAATAATTAAAGTGTCGTTACCTCGTTTTCCAATAAAGCCCGGTTCAATTTTAGGCATGGAAAAATTTTCGCCCCGGAAAAAAGAAATAAAATCACATAAAAAGGGGAGCGATGCAACATTTGTATCAGTAACAAAAATCCGCTGGGGAGAACTTTCTTCCCGCAGAGAGTAGAATAAAACGTTTAAGTTTGGCCTTCCGCTGTAAAATCTTAAAAAAGTCCTGTCAGTTCCAGGATGTACGGGAGGATAAATAATGCTGTTTTCTTCAAATTCCATAAATTCATTTTAACGAAAAACAAAAAAAAAGCATAGTGTACTAAAAAATCAGATTTTGGGCGCATGCCAAAGGCACCAGGCTTTTCGTGGCTCCAGCTTTCGCTTCCGAACAGCCTTACAG
>SAMEA3663036__coassemble_1549_pt1 | contig 8507 bp, 8 predicted proteins | sample SAMEA3663036__metabat2_low_PE_004 | metagenome-assembled genome bin SAMEA3663036 (sample SAMEA3663036) | pig gut metagenome | biome: pig gut; feature: pig-associated habitat; material: faeces | place: France | collected 2012 | reverse complement strand
TCCTTATCCACAACACAAAACCTTTTTTGTCTGTTCATGGCATATTCAAAACCCATGCGGACAATTCGTTCAATTTCAGGGCGTGTATATTTTTCTGTATCCCAGGCAGTGTTCATGTCTTCGGAAGTTCCCCTTTCACCAAAATAAATACCGCCTGTTAATTCCCGAACAATAAGAATATCAAGACCATCACCTACAATTTCGTCTTTAAGAGGGCAGGCATCTTTAAGCTGACGGAACATAACGGCCGGACGAAGGTTTGCATAAACTTTCATTCCTCCTCTAAGGCCAAGAAGAGCTTTTTCCGGACGGATTTCTGACGGAAGATTATCCCATTTTGGACCGCCAACAGCCCCAAGGAGTACAGCATCTGAACCAAGACAAATATTCAGCTGTTCTTCAGGAAGAGGATGACCGAATTTATCGATGGCACATCCACCAGCAAGAACATTTTTATAGTTCCATTTGTGACCGAATTTTTTTGCTACAGCATCCAGAACATTTACAGCTTCTGCAACAACATCAGGTCCAATACCATCACCTGGAATTAATGCAATTGTTTTTTCCATAAGGATTTAACCTCCAATATTTAAAGGATAATTTTTTTCCTTTAGTATTATTAAAATTATTAAGTTATGCTTAAAATATACATATTATTGCAATTCAATTCAAGTCGGAGTTTCTGCTTGTCGGAGTTTCTGCTGTTCTTTTACCCTGGCAAGCTCCATACCTTACATTGAAACAAACATAAAAAATCCTGTATAATCACATTATGAATGAACTTTTAAACATACAAAACCTTTGTGTAAGCATAGAAAAAAAGCAGGTTCTCCAGAACATAAACCTTCAGGTAAATTCCGGAGAAACTCATGTCCTTATGGGACCTAACGGAGCCGGAAAATCAACTTTGGGCTATACAATAATGGGAAATCCCCGCTACAGCATTACAGACGGAAAGATTTTTTTTGATGGCGAAGACATTACTTCCCTTTCAGCCGAAAAACGCGCTGCAAAAGGAATATTTCTTTCATTTCAGACACCTTTAGAAATTCCTGGCATAAGTCTGGAAAATTTCATACGGAATGCACTTCAAGCCCGCTCCGAAAAAAGAATCAACCTTTTTCAGTTCCAGAAACAGCTTAAACAGGCAATGGAATTCCTTCAAATGGACGAAAGTTATGCCCGGCGCGACCTTAATGTAGGCTTTTCTGGTGGCGAGCGGAAAAAAAGCGAAATTCTCCAGCTTCTGATGCTCAATCCAAAACTGGCTATTTTAGACGAAACAGATTCCGGTCTTGATGTTGATGCAGTCCGCACAGTTTCAAAAGGAATTCAGGCTTTTCAGCAGCAGGCAAACGGAGCGTTAATAATTATAACCCACTCCACAAAAATACTTGAAAACCTTAAAACCGACAAAACTCATGTTCTCGTAAAAGGTAAAATTGTAAAAGATGGCGACGGACAGCTTGTAGAAAAGCTCAATAAAGAAGGTTTTGAAGCCTTTGTTTCATAATTTATTTTTTATAAAGGGGCGCCTGCCCCTGGCTTCAGAGCCGGCGGCTCTTTCGCCACCCCCTCTCCTAGGGGTTCCCCCTAAAACCCCGTCACTTATAAAAATGTTAATGTTCCGTCAATAAAAGGAAAGAACAATGGAAAAAACAGAAAAAGATAAAATCGAAGAAATATCCTCCTCACCATACGATTTCCGCTACGAAGAAAAAGGCTTTTACAGAAACAGTACAGGTCTTACAAAAGAAATTGTAGAACAACTTTCAAAAGATAAAAACGATCCGGAATGGATGAGGCAGTTCCGCCTTAAATCGCTGGAACTTTACGAAAATCTTAAAATGCCGGAATGGGGGCCAGACATTTCAGGACTTAACATCAACGAAATTGCAACCTATGTAAGGCCCAATACAAAAATGCAGGGCAAATGGGAAGATGTTCCCGAAGACATAAAAGACACCTTCGAAAAGCTGGGAATTCCTGAAGCAGAACGAACTTCTCTGGCTGGTGTAGGTGCCCAGTACGATTCAGAGCTTGTTTACCACAACCTTCAGGAAGAAGTTGCAAAACAGGGCGTTGTATATACAGATTTTGAAAGTTCCTTAACAGGGCCTTATGCAAATATGGTAAAAGAACACTTCATGCAGCTTGTTAAACCTAATGACCATAAATTTGCAGCTCTCCACGGAGCTGTATGGTCTGGCGGAAGTTTTGTATATGTGCCAAAAGGCGTAAAAGTCAACATTCCCCTGCAATCGTATTTCCGCCTGAATGCAAAAGGAGCCGGTCAGTTTGAACACACCCTTATTATCGTAGATGAAGGAGCTGACCTTCACTTTATAGAAGGCTGTTCTGCACCAAAATACAATGTGGCAAACCTCCACGCAGGATGCGTAGAACTTTATGTAAAAAAAGGTGCCAGACTCCGCTATTCAACTGTAGAAAACTGGTCAAAAAATATGTACAACCTGAACACAAAAAGGGCCAGGGTCGAAGAAAACGGCAGCATAGAATGGGTTTCCGGCAGTTTTGGAAGTCACATAAGTTATCTTTATCCTCAAAGCGACCTTATAGGTTACGGTGCCAGGGCAGAATTTACAGGCGTTACTTTTGCCGGTGAAGGTCAGAACCTTGATACGGGAGCAAAAATGGTTCATCTTGCACCAAATACTTCTTCTGTAATGACAACTAAATCACTTTCAAAGTCTGGAGGAATTTCCACTTTCAGAAGTGCCGTCTATATTTCAAATAAAGCATCAAATTCCAAAGCCAGCGTTTCCTGCGAAAGCCTTATGCTGGACAATATATCCCGTTCCGATACAATTCCTGCTATTGATGTTCACACAGACAACTGCGACATAGGTCATGAAGCAAAAATAGGGCGCATTTCTTCCGATGCAATATTTTACCTTATGAGCCGCGGCATAAAGGAAGAAGACGCAAGAACAATGATTGTCAGCGGTTTTGCAAATCCTGTATCAAAAGAACTTCCTCTTGAATATGCCGTAGAGATGAACAATCTTATCCGTCTGGAAATGAAAGGTGGTCTTTAATGAAAAACATAAAATTAGATTCAATAAATAAAATTCCCGCATCTACATGGAGCTGGCTTAAAATAAACAGGGCATCACTGGAAACGGCAGTAAATTCAGAACTTACCGACTGCCTTAAAATTACCGAAAGTACAAGCGGCATAAAAATCTACCGGGGAACAGATTCTTCCTGTTCAGAAACGGCCGTACTGGAAAAATCCCTTCCGCCTATGGAAACACCTTCAACAAAAACTGTTACAGATTTTTTAAACTCAGACTTAAAATTCACCACGGCAATTATAACAGAAGAAAAATCTCCGCAAAAAATCGTAATGGAATTCAACCAGAAAGATAACCAGAATTATTCCGGCAGGGAAATCATAATTGCAGAAGAAGGAACAGACCTTACGCTTATAATGATTTTTTCTTCCATGCCCTATGATTCAACTTTTTGCGCAACACAGACAAAAATATGGGCAAAAAAAGGAGCAAAAGTTCACCTTGTAAAAGTCCAGCTTTTCGGTCAAAAATCAATTCATCTGGATGATTCCGTTTTTTTTGCAGAAGATGAGTCTTCTATAAAAATGACCCAAATTGAACTGGGAGGCGAAAAAACTTTTACAGGCGTTACATCTTTCCTTTCCGGGGAAAGTTCTGCTTTTTTACTGAATACAGCGTATATTGCACAAAAAAACCAGATTCTTGACATAAACCAGAATGTTATAATGAATGGAAAAAACACAAATACAGCCATTAAAGTAAACGGCGTCTTAAAAGATCAGGCCATAAAAACATATCGGGGAACAATTGATTTTCAAAGAGGCTGTGCCGGTGCCAAAGGAGACGAGCAGGAAGAAACGCTTCTGCTTTCACCTCAGAGCATAAATAAATCCATTCCTGTTATTCTGTGCGACGAAGAAGATGTAGAAGGAACCCACGGTTCAACATGCGGAAAATTAGGTTCAGATGAACTTTTTTATTTTCAGTCAAGAGGAATTACAGAAAACGATGCAGAAAAAATCATGACAAAGGCAAAAATTCTTGGAACGGCTTCAGAAATTCCAAGTTTGCAGATTCAGGAGAAAATTGCATCCTTCATTGAGTAAATGAATTTCCCCTTTCATATTCAAATTTTATTTTTCAAGTTTAATTGAATATGATTGTATATTTTTGTATAATTATTAAGTAAATCATTTTTAACTGCATATTTATGCAATTTATTTGGGAGTATTCATGAACGAAAACAACAGTAAACTTATTGGAAATCTTTCCGGCATTGCAATGTGCAACGACCCTATAGACCCTTCCCTTTACGAAAAATACGATGTAAAAAGAGGGCTTCGTAATGCAAACGGAACAGGTGTTCTTGTAGGCCTTACAAGCATTGGTGATGTTGTTGGTTACGAAGTAAAAGACGGCAAAAAAATTGCAATTCCCGGACGCCTGGTGTACAGGGGCTACAATGTAGAAGATCTTGTAAAGGATGCTGAAGAACACAATCAGTTTGGTTATGAACAGGCTGTATACCTTCTGCTTTTCGGAGAACTTCCAACTCAGGAACGATTAGATAACTTTCGTGCATATCTTGGTGAATTAAGAACTCTTCCCCCAAATTTTACGGAAGACATGATAATGAAAGCTCCATCTTCGGACATAATGAACAAACTTGCCAGAGGTGTACTTGCCTCCTATTCATACGATCAAAATCCAGAAGACCGTTCCATTCAAAATATTCTGCGCCAGTGCATTGAACTTATAAGCCGGTTCGGAACGCTTACCGCTTACGGCTATCAGGCAAAACGGCGGTATTACGACGGAAAATCAATGTACATTCACAATCCTCTCCCAGAACTTTCAACTGCAGAAAATTTTTTAAGACTTATACGCAACAACAAGGCCTTTACAGATGATGAAGCAAAACTTCTTGACCTTGCCCTTATACTCCACGCAGAACATGGTGGCGGAAACAACTCATCCCTTACTGTCCATGTAGTATCTTCTGCCGATACAGATACATATTCTGCCATTGGAGCTGCTGTAGGTTCCCTTAAAGGATTCCGTCACGGAGGAGCAAACATTCAGGTAATGGAAATGATGGACGACATTAAATCAAATGTCAAAGACTGGTCAAACGAAAATGAAGTCAAAGATTACCTTAGAAAAATCCTCAACAAGCAGGCATTCAACAGAACAGGCCTTATTTATGGTTTAGGTCATGCCATTTATACCATAAACGATCCAAGAGCATCCATTCTTATGAGCAGGGCAGAAAAACTTGCCAAAGAAAAGGGGTTGGAAGCTGAATACAATCTTTACCGCCTTATTGAAAAAGTAGGACCGGAAGTAATATACGAAAAACATGGTGATGAAAAGAAAATATGCGTCAATGTCGATTTTTATTCCGGTTTCATTTATTCAATGCTGAATATTCCAAGGGAACTTTTTACGCCTCTTTTTGCCGTAAGCCGTATTGCAGGCTGGTCTGCACACCGTATCGAGGAAATTATCGCCGGCGGAAGAATTTACCGTCCTGCATATAAAAATATTCTTGCAGAACGGGAATACATTCCCATCGACAAACGAAAATAAAAATTAAGGGCTGCTTAAGGTTAAGTTTTCTACGGGAGTATTTATGTCTTTGGAAAGATTAGATAAAGTTCTCTGTCATCATGGTTTTGGAAGCAGAAAAGATGTAAAAAAACTTTGCCACAGGCAGCTTGTTTTTTTAAATGGAAATATTGTTACAGATTCAGCTCAAAAAGTTGATGTAGAAAAAGACAGAATCGAAATAGACGGAGAAGAAATCCGCCTTCAAAAAGACATCTACATTATGATGAATAAATGCATGAATACAGTATGTGCAAATAAAGACGGAGAACACAGTACTGTTTTTGATTTGCTGGATGATTCTGTAAAGCATAAATTTCTCGGCGGAGACATTCACTGCATGGGGCGGCTGGACATAGACACAGAAGGCCTGCTTATTCTTACAACAGACGGGCAGCTTACTCACCGTCTTCTTTCTCCAAAAACCCACATTCCAAAACAGTATGCCGTAGGTCTGGAAAAAAAACTGTCTTCACAAGAAAAACAACTTTATATAAAAACTTTTGCAGAAGGATTTTGGATTGACAGAGAACAGAACGAAAGCGGATTTCAGTGCCAGAGTTCATACCTTGAATTTTTAAAAGATGATGAAGGTCTTCCTCTGGAAAATTTTCAATCAGGAAAGGTTGACTGTTATCTGACTATCTTTGAAGGAAAGTTTCATCAGGTAAAAAGAATGTTTGCCCAGATGGGAAATAAAGTTATATACCTGAAGCGGATAAAAATGGGCAATCTTAAACTAGATTCTTCTATTCCACTTGGTCAGTGGAAAGAACTTTCCGAAGAAGAACTCTCCCTTCTAAAAGAACCGCCTTCAGCACTCCATTCAATTTAAAAGCGGAAAAGCGTGCCGGTTTTGACAACATAATAAAATCAATATAAAATTACCGGATTATAAAACAGTACGAAAAATTTAGATTTTAAAGCCGATGTCTGGAGGATTTTATGCGCAGAACTTATGTTGCCGGAAACTGGAAAATGAATATGGACAGGGAAAGTGCAGTAAACCTTGTAAAAGAACTTGTAGAAAACTTAAAAGACTGCCCCAATAAAATAATGATTGCACCGCCCTTTGTATATCTGGATGCCGTTGCAAAAATTACAAATGGAACAAACATAATTCTCGGAGCACAGAACTGTGCTGCTACAGAAAACGGTGCCCATACAGGCGAAGTTTCCGCTGTCATGTTAAAAGATATAGGCGTTCAGACTGTAATTTTAGGTCACTCAGAACGGCGGTACGAATTCGGTGAATGTGATGAACTTATAAACATGAAAGTACACCGTTGCCTTTCAACAGGCCTTGATGTTGTTCTTTGCATTGGAGAACTTCTTGCCCAGCGGGAGGTAGGCAGAGCCGAAAAGGTCTGCGAAAGACAGTTGAATTCTGCTTTGCAGGGTGTTTCAAGGGAACAGCTTGAACACATAACCATTGCTTACGAACCTGTATGGGCCATAGGAACAGGAAAAACAGCAACGCCAGACGATGCCCAGCAGATTCACAGTTACGCCCGGAAAGTAATTGAAAAAATGTATGATTCAGAATGTGCCGGAAAAATAATAATTCAGTACGGTGGTTCCATGAATGTAAAAAACTACAGGGAGCTTCTGTCACAAAACGATATAGACGGCGGTCTTATTGGTGGTGCATCCTTAAAAGCCGAAACTTTCATTCCTATCTGCAACGGGCTGTAAATGAGCCAGACAGAGCGGATTCTTTTTATAGACAGAAAACTAAGGTCTCAGGGAAGTTTTACAATATCCCAGGTTTGTAAGGAATTTGAAATAAGTTCCAGACAGGTAAAAAGGGATATTGAATATATGAGGGACAGATTTGAAGCCCCGATTGAATGGGATTTTAAAGAAAAATCCTATCATTATTCAAAATCCTTTGACCATCTTCAGTTTTTGGATCAGCATCTTCTTCTTACATACCTTTCCATGCAGTCCATGCTCAAAAACGAAAATTATTTCCAGCCGTTTCAGAAGAACTTCTTAACAATATTGAGCAGATGATTCCAAAAGACTACATTACACTTTGCGATAAAATTCAATATCAGGTACCACAGGCAAATGTAATGAAACCGGAATTATTTTACGAAATATGTACGGCCCTAAAAAAATCCCTTTGCCTTAAACTTTTTTACATTTCCTCCAAAGGAATTGAATCCAGCAGAATCGTTGAACCCTGCCGGCTTATAAACTACAGTGGCAGCTGGTATTTACTTTCCTTTGACCGTCTGCGGGAAGATTTCAGAACTTTTCAAGTTTCCCGCATAAAAAAAACAGAACTGACAGGGCAAAATATTCCGAAACGCGACAATACTTTTGAAGAAAAACTTGAAAGACTTATTTCCAACGGATTCGGCATTTTCTTTGGTGAAAAAACAGAAACTGTTACGATTGATTTTTTTTCAGAGGCGGCAAACATCATCAAAACACAAATTTGGCATCCAAAGCAAAAACTGGAAAATATTACACAAAACGGTCTTTTAACAATAAGGCTTTCTTTCCCCACTGCCCGTCTTACAGAAGTTCTCTCAAAAACCTTAAGTTTTGGAAGTGAAGCCATTCCCGTAAGTCCGCCAAAACTTGTAGAACTATGGAAAAACGAAATAAAAAAAATGAATGACGCCGCCGGAAAATTTTAATTTTTAGATAAATTCCGTTAATTTCCCGCACATTCAATATGAGGTAATGAAGCAGTTTTTTTAATTACAGCCTGGGCCAAAGGTGTTTTCAACATCTGATCCATGGTCCGCCATCCCAGTTCAGCGCATTTTACCCTGCTCGGCATGTGGGAAATATCTTGCAGAGCCGCCGCTTCTTCCAGTTTTTCAAGATTTTCATCGGTAACATTAC
>SAMEA3663036__coassemble_1546_pt1 | contig 8513 bp, 5 predicted proteins | sample SAMEA3663036__metabat2_low_PE_004 | metagenome-assembled genome bin SAMEA3663036 (sample SAMEA3663036) | pig gut metagenome | biome: pig gut; feature: pig-associated habitat; material: faeces | place: France | collected 2012 | reverse complement strand
TCCGAAAGAAAAAATATTCAAAGTGAAAACCCCATGTACTTTAATTTGCAGGAAAAACTTTGCCGTTACAGTTGCTTAAGCGGAAACTGGGAAGATTCTCTGGAAAGGGCTTCTTTGTGCTTAAAAAACAATATTCCCGCAAAAATAAAAGATAACTTTTTGTACTGGGGAGCCGTTTCTTCCTTCAATCTTGGAAAAATTGATGAAACCCGGTCTTTTCTGGAAAAAATTTCTACAGATGACAGTGATTTTACTGCATTAAGGGCAAAACTTTTTGGCAAAGAAGAAAAATACACAAAATCAGCAGAAGAATTCAGCAAAATCTATAATAACAAAACAGAAGAAGATATTCTTTTAGATTACGGCAGAACCCTTCTTAACGGAGAAATGTACTTGCAAGCCCTTTCTGTTCTTAAAGACTTTACAAAAGGGGAAGGTTCTTACTTAAAGGCTCTTGCTTACTTTAATATGCAGGATTGGGAAAATGCCGAAAAATCATTTTTGCGTTTTTTTAGCGAATCGCAGGAAACAGAAAAAAAATTTATAAATTACGGAAAATTTTATGCCGGATACAGTCAGTATCAGCAGGAAAAATATGCCCAGGCTCTTTCTAGCTTTAAAGATTTTTTAGATTCTGATTCCATTTCTGCTTTAACATGGAATGTCTGTATTGCTGCCAGCCGCTGTGCTGTGGCCTTAAACAAAAAAGAAGAAGCCTTTGATTTTGCAGAAAAAGCCCTTTCTTCATCAAAAAACAACGAAGAGAAAAGACAGAGTGTAATTCTTTATGCAGGAATTCTTTCGGATTTTGCAGAATATGACAGAGCTCTTCAGGTTTTAAAACCATACAGGGAAATCCGGGACGATTTTGGGTTCCAGTGCCTTTACATTTCTGCAGGTATTCTTGTTCAAAAAAAGGATTATGAAGGTGCCTGTATTCTGTACGAAAAACTTTCCGAAGAAAAAACGGCCGGTAAGCTGGCAGAGGAATCTGCCTACAGAGCATGCGAACTTTACTTTGAACAAGCCCTTTACGCAGAAGCTGTTTCAAAATTCGAAAAATACATAAAAAAATATCCGACAGGCCTTTTTTACGACGATTCTGTTTACCGCCTTGGAGAATCTTGGAAATTCCTTGGCAGCAAAGATAAGGGAATTTTTTATTTTCAAATTGCTGCTCAAAAAAACAGAAAATCGCCGTACCGCTATGCTTCCTGCCGTAATCTTATTGAGCTGTACACAAGCATACATGATTATGAAAAAGCTATTTTAACGGCAGAAACAGTTCTTGAAGATTTTAAGGAAGAAGCCGAAAAAGATGGAATTCCTCTTGTAATTGCAGAACTTAAAGGAATGAAAAATGGCGGCAAAGGTGAAATTTCCCTCCTGGAAGAAAAATTTGCCTTAAATGGCGGCGAAAATTCTTTTGAAGGAAGAGCTGCCGGAACTCAGCTTGCTTCCCTTTACAAACAAAACGGATTTTCCGAAAAAGCCATAGAAACGGCTCTGAAAATTCTTGAAAAACAGGAAAAAATTGATGAAGAAGTTTCCTTTGCAGGGAAAAACGCCCTCCTTGCTGCTGAAATTTACCGGGAAAACGGAAACAATTTGCAGGCATCTTCTTACTTTTTAAAGGCATCAAAGTTTTTCAGGCAGGCAGGAGAAGATGAACAGGCACAGCGGACTTTGTACGGTGCGGCAGAAAGTTTTGATGCAGCCGGACTTAAAAAAGATGCCGCTTCATCTGCCGAATTATTAAAAGAACTTTATCCTAATTCAAAATATGCTGAAGATGCAGAGGTGTTTATAAAATGAAAAAACTTTTTATTGCATTAACGGGGATGTTTATTTGTGCAGGAATTTTTGCCTCAGAAGAAAAAATTGAACTGCCCCAGGTTACTACAGAAGTTTCTGGAGATAAAATTACCGCCGGAAAAGAAGCCGTTCCCGACTACAGAAAAATAATTCCTCAATACGATGTAAAGAATTTTCCCCTGCCAGATGCAGGTGTAATGGAAGAACAGAAAATTCCATCGGAAGAAGAAAAAATTCTTGCCGGTCGAAAAAGCGTTTATGTTGATGGAAAAATCGGTGCCGGTTACAGACTTGATTTTTTGGCCGATATGTCAATAAAAGCTCCTTCAGAAAACTCTCCTTTTTCGCTGAATTTTTATCATGACGGTGGAGACGGTTTTACAGGGGGCAAAGGTGAAGAGGGCTTTTTTGAAAGTTTTACGAAAGTTCATGCAGTAAAAGAATTTTCATCTGAAAATAGCAGAAACAAAATTTCCGGTTTATTTGAAACAGAAAATAACGGATTTCAGATGATGTCCAAAACATTTACAGAAAAAAAATCTCACTACGCTCAAGGAAACTGGCAGTACGACAGATTTTTTTCCAACGGAACTTTTTTAAAAATTTACGGCGATGGCGATTATTACAGCCGAAACGGTGTAAAAAATGGCTCTACCAGTTCTTTAAAACTATGGGAAGAAAGTGCTTCCCTGCTGGATTTTAATCCTGCTTTTACTTTTGGCCTAAAAAGAAGCAAAATGATTTTTTCTCTTAAAGGCGATTATAAAGGTTCTCTTAACTTAACGGATTCTTTTTCATCAAAAGCATCCCACAGAGGAGAAATTTTTCTTGCATACGATTTGCTGGAAAGCGGATATTCCATTCACGCCGATGTTGCAGCCGCTGCAGGAAATGCTTTGGGAGAAAATCCCGTTATAGTTCCTTTTAATCTGGGATTTTCCTTCGACAGAATTGCCGGAAAAACAGGTCAGATTGTGTCGGGATACATTTATGGCGGCTGCAAATCCGAAAACAATACTGTAAATAAAATAGAAAAAATTTATCCTTTTACAGCCTGTACTTTTCTTCCTGGCGAAACTTCGGACTGGTATGTAAAAACCGGTGCTTCTTATGGATTTAATAATGCAGCATTTGGAGCAGAATGTGAATTTTTAACGACGGCCTATAAAAACGGTGTATACCGCCCTGTTTATACAGATGATTTTTTCTTCAATTCAGGATATTATTCTGCCGTTCAGGAAAACCGCAGGGAATTCAACACAAATGTGTCTGCATCCTTTTCAACAGATTTAGTAAGGATGAACTTTTTGTGGAATGCCTTCTGGCTTGATGTTCCAGTTCTGGAAGAAAAATTCAACATTCAGGGAAATGTGGAATTTGGTCGTAAAAATTCAAAATGGCTGTGTGCCTTAAGAATAAAGCAGAATCTGGCAAAAAATGCAGACTTTGTACCAGAAATAAGCGGCGGCGGAGAAATAAAAATGAACAGTTCGTTCCGCTTGTCTTTAAGTGCAAAAGATGTGGTAAAACTGTTCACCAATACTGGAAGAAAAATTTCCAGTTCAAAATATGTAAAAAAAAGCGGCGGAATATATCTGCTTTTAAAATTCACACTGTAAATTTTCAGCAATTTTGGGGGATTTATGTTTAGTTTATTAAAATCAGGCGGAATACTTATTATTCCAATAATTTTATGTGGTCTTGCAGCAACTTACATTATTATTGAAAGGTGCATTTACTTTTTATTAATGAAAAAGAAAAACCGGGTATTTTTATATTCGCTAAACGAAGCCCTTGCCCGAAAAGACTATTCTTTGTGCGAAGAATTGTGTTCCCAGACAGAAACTCCTTTTTCTAAAGTTGTTTTTACAGCACTTAAAATGCGCAATCTGGACGAAAAACATTTGGAAGAAGTTGTGGAAGCAGAACTGGAAAACGTTATTCCCGAACTGGAGCATTTTCTTACAATACTTGGTACAATCGCCGGCATTTCAACTTTGCTGGGACTTTTTGGAACAGTTACAGGAAACATCAAGGCATTCGGTGTTCTTGGGGAAGGTGCTTCCATGGGAAACCCTGCCGTTTTGGCCGGTGCCATAGCCGAAGCCCTTGTTACAACAGCCGCAGGACTTTTTGTTGCCATTCCTTCAACAATATTTTCAAATTATTTTAACCGCCGCGTAAACAAAGAAATTGCCGCAATGGAAAAGGAAATTACAAAAATTCTCCTTAAAATTTCCGGGAGGATTTAAAAAATGAGGTTAAAACGAAGAAAAAGCCTGCTTACACCTGTAGATTTAACTCCTATGATAGATGTGGTTTTTCAGCTTATACTTTTTTTCCTTGTTTCAACAACATTTGCCGTTCTTCCAGCTATAAGCGTAAAACTCCCCGACAGCGAAACAGCCGTAAGCGAAGAAGTTTCTTCCATTACAGTAACTGTAACTGCCGGCGAAAAAATTTATTTTAACGACAGGGAAGTTTCCCTTAAAACTTTAGACAAGGCACTTTCAAAATACGATACAGCCGGAAAAACCAAAGAAGAAATCCCGGTAAATATAGAAGCCGACGAAAAAGTACCTAACGGCGTAATCGTAAAAATTTTTGATGTACTCAGAAAAAACGGCTTTATTGCAGTAAATTTAAGGACGGCAGTTTGATGACTTTATCCCAGCGGAGAAAATTTGCTGCAGGAGGATTTACAGTTCTTCTGTGGTCGGTAATGTTCCTTCTATCACTTTTTATTTCTCCTTCTCAGAAAAACTACAAAACTGTGGAAATACGACTGGAATCTTACAAACCTTCTCCAGAAAAAGAAAGCCTTACAAAAACTGTAACGGAAAACTCCGCTGTAAAAGAAACTGTTCAAAAACCTGTTCCAGACATACAAAAAACCGAAACAACACCAGTAAAGCCAGCCCCGGTAAAACAAAGCCAGACACAGACAAACTCGACTCAAAAAACTACGCCACCTGCACAAAAAAAAGAACCTTCTCAAAAAAGCGCACCTGCAAAACAGCAGCTTCAAAAAAGTGTGGAAGAACTTATGAATGAACAGCTGGCAAAAAAAACAACCCCAAAAAAAGAAATAAATTTCGACGAAATTGACTGGGAAGAATCCACATCCTCAAAAGAACAGACTTCTTCAAAAACCACTTCCTCATCACCTTTTAATGCGTTGGAGGGAACGGCAGGAACAGCAGAAACATCCGGTAAAAATTCAACTTCCCTTTCATCATCGTCGGACAGGGAAAATGCAGTGCAAAATGTTTCAGAAAATACCAGAAATGCCCTGAACGAAATTCTTAATGCAGAGTTTTCATCGCAATCTCAGTCCAATGTTTCTACAGTAGCATCTCTCCCATCTCAGGGATTAAAAAAAGGCTCATCCAGTAACATAAGCATGGTTATGGATAATCTTTCTGTAAGGGAACTTTTGGAACCTTCAGAACCGGCAATAACACTTTCACCGGCAGCCGCATCAACAGTGGACTCTTCAAAAAACTTAAGCATAAAATTCGTAGTTTCTTCCCAGGGAATCGTAAAAAAAACAACCATAGAAATTTCACCAAAATCCGCTGTTTCTGTTATAGTGCAGAACGAAATTGCCGCCGCCGTTTCAAAATGGCGTTTTTCTTCCGATACAACAGATGCCGCAGCAACATTTACATACAAAATCGTAAAAAATTAAAAATATTTTTTTGGGCGCATGCCAAAGGCACCAGGCTTTCCGTGGCTCCAGCTTTCGCTTCCGAACAACCTTTCAGGTTGTTTGCCTTCGGCACCACTACAATCCTTTGCGCAGGTATGTTGATTTTTGCAAAATATTCATATAAACTTCATTAAAGTACATAAAACAGATATTTTAGCGATGAGGCTTTTTTTGGTGTATTTTTAAGGGCCGTGTCGCGCTTTTAAGGGTACATTATGAATAATTTAACTCAGACCCCGGAAGACGGATTGTTCCTTTCTGATCAAAAGGCCATGGACAATACGGATAATGCCGGTATTAACGATCTTCCAGACGAAAAAGACGAAATTTCTTTTGCCGATTTAGGGCTTAACGAAACTGTTCTTGATGCAATCGAAAAAAAAGGTTTTAAAACTCCTTCTCCCATACAAGTTCTTGCAATTCCCCGCCTTCTTAACGGAGATTCCAATCTTATTGCAAAAGCCCGTACTGGAACAGGTAAAACTGCTGCTTTTGGGCTTCCTATTGTCCAAAACATCCACGAAGAAAGCGATCATGTCCGCGCCCTTATTCTAGAACCTACGAGGGAGCTGGCAATTCAAACCTGTACAGAAATGCAGTCCTTTTCTTCGGGAAAATTTCCTAGGGTTACAGTGCTTTACGGCGGTGCTTCCTATTCAACTCAAATAAAAGATTTAAAACGCGGTACAGAAATAGTTGTCGGCACTCCAGGCCGCATAAAAGACCATCTTGAACGGGGAACTCTTAATCTGGACAAAATCGACTACTTCATTCTTGATGAAGGGGACGAAATGCTCGATATGGGCTTTTTAGAAGACATTGAAACTATTTTTTCTCAGGCAAACCCAGACAGCCGCATACTTTTGTTCAGTGCCACAATGCCAAAGCAGATTTTACAAATTGCCGAAGAATTTTTAGGCGAATACGAAATATGCGAAGAAGAAGGTTTTGTGGAAGAACCACTCCTTATTGAACAAAAATACTGGTGCGTAACAGAAAGAGACAAAATCGAAGCTTTAGTTCGTTTAATCGACATGTCTCCCGATTTTTACGGCCTTGTATTTACAATGACAAAAAACGATGCCGACACTGTAAGCCGCCTTCTTGATGAAAGGGGATACGAGGCAGCAGCCCTTCACGGCGATATTCCTCAGGGTCAGAGAGAAAAAATCCTTTCCCGTTTTAGAAACAGAAAAACCCGCATTCTTGTGGCAACAGATGTGGCCGCCCGTGGAATCGACATTACAGGTTTAAGCCATGTAGTAAACTATTCCCTTCCTTTTGATACAGCAACTTATGTTCATCGTATAGGCCGAACAGGACGAGCCGGAACTTCTGGAATTGCCGTAACATTTGTTCGCCCGGATGAACGGCGCAAACTGGAATTTCTTCGAAAACGCCTTAGATACGCAGCAAAAGGCGAAATAAAAGAAGAATCAGTTCCATCAGTTCAGCAGGTTCTGGAAATAAAGCGAAAAACCATCGTAAATAACTTAAAGTCCGCACTGGGAATAATTCCTGCCGTTTCAAAACAACAGGAAAATGCTTCAAGCGAAGTAGAAAAAAATTCTTTTGAAAATGAAGAAGTTATTCCTCTCGAAGAAAATTCTTCTGCAGAAGAAATTCAGACTTCTCCAGATTCTTCAACATCCTCATTCCGTCCTGCACCGGAACTGTACAGAAAAATTGCTATGGAACTTACAGAAAACCTTGATCCTGTAGAAGTTTTAGCCTCTGTACTTCAGTGTGAATACGGAAAATCTCTGGACGAAAGCCATTACGGTCACATAATGACTCAAAAATCCGGCAAAGCAGATCCGAATCAAAAACGGATTTATGTTCAGCTTGGAAGAAGAGACGGTTACAATGCAAAGGCCATTGCCGAATATTTCAGCGACCTTCTTCATATTCCAGGAAGAATGGTAGATAGAATCGAAGTCTGCCAGAATTTCTCTCTTTTAACCCTTCCTTCATCAAATGCTTTACGGGCTCTGGAACTTTCAAAAAGCCGCACAAACATACCGCACATGCATCTTGATTCAAAAGAAGAGGGAAACAGTTCCAGAAAAAACCGCCCTTCAAAAAGAAATTTCGGAAGGGAAGAAAATTTTGGTTCAAGGGAGAAGTATTCTGTAGCAAAAGGCGATTTTTCCCGCCGGGACAAAAATTATTCCGACAGAAAAGAGCGGGGCAGCTTTAAAAATGAACACGGCAGAAAGCACCTGCACACATCTACCACAAGACAAAGTGCCAGTGCCTATAAAAAATCTGCAAAGAACGATTTTTAACTTTTAGCTGTGCAGGGCAACATTTACGCCCGCCTTTTCCAGCTGTTCTTTTATGCCGCCAACGGTGTAGCCCATGGTGTGTACCATGCTTGCAATTAAAGCAGCATCGGCATGCCCCTGGGTAAGCACTTCTGCCAGATGTTCAGGTTTTCCACCGCCACCAGAAGCAATTACAGGAACAGAAACTTCCTGAGAAATCATTTTCGTAAGGGGAATTTCGTATCCGTTTTTAGTGCCGTCTGCATCAATGGAGTTAAGTACAATTTCCCCTGCACCAAGAGAAACAGCTTTTTTTGCCCATTCCAGAGCATCAAGGGGAGTTTTTGTTCTTCCGCCGTTTATGTAAACACGATAGCCGCTGGCACATTCGCTGTCTTTTGCGGCATCCATACCAAGCACAATGCACTGATTTCCAAAAATCCTTGCGCCCTGAGTAATAAGTTCAGGATTTTTTACAGCCTGAGAATTAAGGCTTACCTTTTCTGCTCCTGCAAGAATTGTAGACCTTATGTCTTCAATGGAACCAATGCCGCCGCCAACGCAAAAGGGAATAAAAACCTCTTTGGCAACACGGCTTATTAAATCAAGAATAGGTCCCCTCCCTCTGGCAGAAGCCATAATGTCGTAAAAAACAAGTTCATCAACACCCTGCTCATAGTATTTTTTTGCCATTTCAACAGGATCGCCTATATCAAGGT
>SAMEA3663036__coassemble_1539_pt1 | contig 8540 bp, 4 predicted proteins | sample SAMEA3663036__metabat2_low_PE_004 | metagenome-assembled genome bin SAMEA3663036 (sample SAMEA3663036) | pig gut metagenome | biome: pig gut; feature: pig-associated habitat; material: faeces | place: France | collected 2012 | reverse complement strand
AAACAGGGGCAACCCCAACTAATGCGAGAAAAAATAAAACTAAATTTCTCTTTATTTTTTTCATTTGAAATTACCCCAAAAATCATTAAAGTTCAGCAGTTTGAGCAGGCACAGAATTTTTTGAATCAACAGGATCCGTATCAACAAACTGATTTCCGCCGGAAGCATATTGAACTACAGGCTCCACCGGTCCGTTTTTTGTCCAGATTTTTCCGTTTTTCATTTCGTCTGGATTTTTGCCCACAGGAGCATTGCTGAGCAGAAGTTTAAGCCTGTTAAGCTGATTAACCTCCGAAGCTCCCGGATCGTAGTCAATGGCACTTATGTTGGCTTCCGGGAATTTTCTCCTTAATTCTTTTATCATTCCCTTTCCTGTTATATGATTCGGCAGACAGGCAAAAGGCTGAACGCAGGCAATGGACGGAGCCCCGGAATGAATAAGTTCTATCATCTCTGCTGTAAGGAACCAGCCTTCTCCGGAAATATTTCCCAGCTGAACAATACCCTCTACAGTTTTCTGCATTTTCCAGATATTTACAGGATAATCAAACCTGCGGCTTTTTTTAAGGCATTTTATCATGTAGCGGCGGTAAAGGTTCAGGAAGCTGATTATTAGTTTTCCTTTGCGAAGTTCTTTTTTGCCGAATGCCAGTTCTTCCGTTCTGAATTTGCTTGTTGCCATTGTATAGAAAACGAAATCCATTAAATCAGGCATAACACATTCAGCACCTTCTTTTTCGATAACATTTACCATATCGTTGTTTGCCGTAGGATGAAATTTTACAAGTATTTCCCCGACAACACCTACACGAGGCTTTTTTACAGGAAGAATCGGAAGCCGGTCAAAATCCCTTACAATGCCGCGGATTATTTTATGGTAGCCTGCAATTGACAGAGACTTTAACTGTTTTACAGCCCGCTCGTTCCATTTTTCGTACAGGGCATTGGCACTTCCAGGAACTTTTTCGTAAGGACGCACCCGGTACAAAACCCTCATCAACAGGTCTCCTATAAAAGCACCCATTAAGGCCCTGTGAACCATAGGAACTGTAAATTTAAATCCAGGATTTTTTTCCAGTCCTACAACATTCAGGGAAATAACGGGAACCTGCCCCCAGCCTGCATCGTTTAAGGCACGGCGGATAAAACCAATGTAATTCGTAGCCCGGCATCCTCCTCCAGTCTGACTTATAAGAAGAGCCGTTTTGTTAATGTCGTATTTTCCGCTTTCCAAAGCATGCATCATCTGACCGGCAACAAGAATAGAAGGATAACAGGCATCGTTATTTACATATTTTAAACCGGCATCTACAGCTTTCGGGTCAACGGCGTCAAGAACAACAAGATTGTAACCGGAATATTTAAAGGCCGCTTCCAAAAGACGCATGTGAATTGGAGAAAGCTGAGGACAAAGAATTGTATATTCGTTTTTCATTTCTTCCGTAAAAACAACCCGCTGATATGCACTGCTCTTTGCAGGAATCTTTTTTCTGTTCCGCTGACGGGCTTTTACGGCGGCAATAAGGGAGCGTATGCGGATTCTAACAGCTCCAAGATTAGAGCCTTCATCAATTTTTATAAGCGTATACATTCTTCCTTTTGCTTTCATTATTTCATCAACCTGATCTGCCGTAACAGCATCAAGACCGCAGCCAAAAGAAGTAAGCTGCACAAGTTCAAGATTAGGCATTCCGGCAACAAAACTTGCAGCACGATACAGTCTGTTGTGATAAGTCCACTGATCAACAATACGCAAAGGCCGTTCAACAGCACCAAGGTGAGCCACAGAATCTTCCGTAAAAACAGCAAGCCCAAGCCCATGAATCATTTCCGGTATTCCGTGGTTAATTTCCGGATCCAGGTGATAAGGACGACCGGCAAGTACAATTCCGCTTCCTCCGCTTACTACAAGCTGTTCCAGGGCATCTTCAGCCGCATTTCTTGTATCAGCCTTAAACTGTTCCTGCTCTTTCCAGCCGTCTTCAACAGCCTCGTAAACCTGTTCTTTTGTTAAAACAGGGAAAATTTTATGAAGTTCTTCAAAAACCCGTTCCTTAAGCCTTGGTTTATCGTAAATCGGCAGAAACGGATTCATAAAGGTTAAATTTTTGTTTTCTTCTATGCTGTCCAGATTGTGCTTTAAAACTTCAGGATAAGAAGTAACTACAGGGCAGTTATAATGGTTACCGGCACCTAAATCTTCAATTTTTTCGTAAGGAATGCACGGATAAAAAATAAAACTGCATCCCATTTTTATAAGAGACTCAATATGACCGTGACTTATTTTTGCAGGATAACATACAGATTCAGAAGGAATTGAATCAATTCCCCTTTCATAAATCATTCTGCTGGAACGAGGACTGAGTTTTACCTGAAATCCCAGTTTTGTGAACATGGTAAACCACAATGGATAGTTTTCGTACATGTTAAGAACACGGGGAATTCCTACACTGCCCATGGGAGCCTGTTCCGGTTTAAGGGGAACATAATGATTGAAAAGCCGCTTATATTTCCAGTCAAAAAGATTTGGAAGTTCAAAAGGAGTTTCTTCCACACCAGTATTCGTTTTATTTGAACCGTCCACAAGAGCAGAATCTTTAACCTGATGACGCTCAAGTCCTTTTTCGCATCGGTTTCCAGTAATGAACCGGCGTTTTGTACCGTTTGCAGAAAAAGTATTTATTGTAAGAAGACAGTTATTCTGACATCCGCCGCACCGGGTAAGATCAAGATCAACCTTAAACGATTCAAGCTGTTCCAGGGTGGCAATATTGGAAACAACTTTAGGAGGAATCCAGCCTTGTTCCTGACCAGGTTTTGGAGCAGTAAGGTCGCACCACTGGTCGTATGCAATAAGGGCTGAACCATAAGCACCCATTAAGCCTGCAACATCAGGACGGAAAACATCAATGCCGGCAATTTTTTCAAAGGCACGGAGAACGGCATCGTTATAGAATGTTCCACCCTGTACAACAACCTTTGTACCAATTTCAGAAGCCCGGCGAAGTTTTATTACTTTAAAGAGGGCATTTTTAATTACCGAATAGGAAAGTCCTGCAGAAATGTCGGCAATTGTTGCACCTTCCTTTTGCGCCTGCTTTACACGGCTGTTCATAAATACAGTACATCTGGATCCCAAATCAACAGGCTTTTTTGCCATAAGGGCTTTTGCCGAAAATTCCGTAATATCAAGATTCATGGAATTTGCAAAATTGGCAAGGAAAGAACCGCACCCTGCAGAACAGGCTTCGTTAAGCTGAATTGAAGTAATGGCCCCGTCCTTCATTCTAAGGCACTTCATGTCCTGGCCGCCTATATCAAGCAGAAATTCAACTCCAGGCACAAAAAATTCCGCAGCCCTGTAGTGAGTTATGGTTTCAACTTCCCCTGAATCAACACCCAAAGCTGCCTGAAAAAGAGCTTCTCCGTAACCTGTAGAAACAGATCTTGCAATATAGCAGTTTTTCGGAAGAATTGAATAAAGGTTCTTTAAAACCCGAACAGCAAGTTCAACAGGATTACCACCGTTTACATCGTAAAAATCCCATAGAATTTCACCTTTTTTGTTTATAAGTACGGCCTTTGTTGTAGTTGAACCGGCGTCCAGCCCAAGGAAAAGAGGACCGGACTCTTTGGAAAGCTCTCCTCTTTTGGCCTTGTCTTTTGCATGTCTTTCCCGAAATTCCTTTAATTCACTTTCACTGGCAAACAACGGTTCAAGACGCTGAACCTCATTCATTTCCGCACCTTCAAGATTTTTAAGGCTTTCCCGGAATTTTGCCATTGTGGGAAAAGTTTTTTTTGTTTCTGCAGAAACACAAGAATATTTTTTTTCTGCAGAATATGCAGCCCCGGCCGCAACAAAAAGCTGGGAATCCGACGGAACAATTATTTCTTCATCTTTTAACTTAAGAGTTTCTATAAAACGCACACGAAGCTGATCAAGAAAATGAAGCGGGCCTCCCAAAAAAGCAACATTTCCCCGAATAGGCTTTCCGCAGGCAAGGCCAGAAATTGTCTGATTAACAACAGCCTGAAAAATAGATGCAGCAATATCTTCCCTTCTGGCACCTTCGTTAATCAAAGGCTGTACATCAGTTTTTGCAAAAACACCGCATCGTGCTGCAATGGGATAAATTGTTTCAGCACCAGCAGCAAGACTGTTCAACCCAGGTGCATCAGTTTCCAAAAGGGCTGCCATCTGGTCAATAAAAGCTCCCGTTCCACCGGCACAAGTTCCGTTCATTCTCTGCTCAATTCCGCCGGTAAAATAGGTAATTTTAGCATCTTCCCCACCCAGTTCTATTACAACATCAGTCTGAGGAATAAGTTTTTTAACAGCAGCTGTAGCAGCAACAACTTCCTGAATAAAAGGAATGTCAAGCCACTGGGAAACAGAAAGGCCGCCTGAACCTGTTACCTTTTCGCTTACAGTATGATTTTCCCCCAACGGAAGAGTTTTTTCTATTTCGTCCAGAGCTTTTGATACCACAGAAATTATTGTATTGCGAATATCTGCCCTGTGCCTCTGGTAATCGCCGTAAATCATCCTGTCATTTTCATCAAGACAGACAATTTTTACGGTAGTAGAACCTACATCAATACCAATACGAACAGGCGTAACGGCAGGAGTAAAACTAACATCAGAAATTTTCATTAAATACCTCTTGTATGATAAAAACACTGCAAAAACAAAATACAGCGTAGAAAAAAAATCAGAATTTCAAAAAAATATTCGGAGCGAATTCTAACATCAATAAAGTAAATTATCAATTACACAAAAATATCCATCGCATCTGCGACTAATCCGTAGGCGGTTTGCGGCCATTTGCTCCTTTGACCCTGATTTTTCTCATAATGCAAAAGGCTCTGAATTTTTCTCTTGCTTAAAATGACAAAAACTGATATTTTGTCAAAATCAAATAAGAAAATCATCTTTGGACTTAAAAAAATCCAAACTTTACAGGAGAAACTAATATGAGAAAAGTAGTTGTTACAGGTCTTGGCTGTATAAGCCCGGTAGGAAACTCTGCCGACGAAACATGGGCTGCCCTCAAAGCAGGAAAAAGCGGAATTGCACCTATTGCAGGCTATGACGCAACACCCTTCAAGGTAAAATATGATGCAGAAGTAAAAAACTTTAATCCTACAGATTTTATCGACTCAAAAGAAGCTCGCAAAATGGCTCGTTTTACACAGTTGGCCGTATGTGCATCAAAAATGGCTCTCGAAGACTCAAACCTTACAGAAAACCAGGAAGTTCTGGATGATGCAGGCGTTTTCCTTGGCGTTGGAATCGGTGGTTTTGAAGTTACAGAATCAAGCTACAAAAGTTATTTCAATTCCAACTACACCCGTGTAGCACCTCTTACAATCCCAGAAATCATCTCCAACGAAGCAGCAGGAAATATCTGTATTGTCAACCACATTCACGGACCTGCCCACACAATCTGTACAGCATGTGCTTCAGGAACAGATGCAATCGGAACAGCTTTCGACCAAATTAGAAGCGGACGACTCGATGTTGTTTTAGCCGGCGGAACAGAATCAGCTGTAAACGGATTTACAAATTTAAGTTTCAGCGTACTGCAGGCACTTTCATCAAAATGGGCCGATGATCCAACAAAAGCAAGCCGCCCGTTCGACAAAGACAGAGACGGATTCGTTATGGGCGAAGGAGCAACAATCCTCGTTCTCGAAGAATATGAACACGCAAAAGCCAGAGGAGCAAAAATCTACGCAGAAGTTGCAGGATACGGAGCTACAACAGACGGCTACCACCTTACAGCACCAAATCCAGACGGAGTATGCGGTTCAAAAGCAATGACAATGGCCATGAAAGACGCAGGCATAAAACCGGAAGAAGTTGTTTACTACAATGCCCACGGAACATCAACACACAAAAACGATTCCGGCGAAACAATGATGCTTAAAAATGCCTTTGGTGAACATGCATACAAACTCCACATTTCCTCAACAAAATCAATGACAGGTCACTGTCTTGGAAATGCAGGCTCCCTTGAAGCATTTGTCTGCATAAAATCAATCGAAGACAGCTTCATTCCACCGACAATCAACCTGGACAACCCAGATATAGAAGGCGGATGCGACCTTGACTACACACCAAACAAAGGAATTTCCATCGATGTACCAGTTGCAATGAGCGGAAATTTCGGTTTCGGCGGTCACAACGGAATCCTGGTTTTCAGAAAAGTAGAAAAATAAAAATAAAGGGGGAAAGCCTTCCCCCTCGCGCACACTTTGTTGTGCGCTCCCCCTTCTGCGCCCTCAAACGCCGGGCGCAACGCCGGGCTTCCCCAGAAAAACCATAAATACCTAGCCTAAAAAAAAGGAACGAACAATGGAAAAATTCACCGACATAGAATCACTTTTACCACACAGAAAGCCGTTTTTGTTTGTAGATTCCATCGACAGTTACGACGAAAACGGCTGTGTCTGCACCCGTAAATTTACAGAAGAAGATTTCTTCTTTAAAGGACACTTCCCAGAATACCCTGTAGTACCAGGAGTAATCTTAATCGAAACAATGGCACAGGGAGGAGGAGCAGCCCTTTCCCTCCAGAAAAAATTCGACGAAGGAAGCCTGTTTTTTCTTGCCACAGTAAATAATGTAAAATTCAAACATCAAGTACGCCCAGGCGACACTGTAAGAATGGAAGTAACAAACAAACGATGTACCAAAAACATGGTAGTTCAGGAAGGCAAAGCCTATGTAGGCGAAACACTCTGTGCTCAGGCCGAATGGATGTGTTTAGTCGGAAAAGGAAATTAATCGCCCTTCCCATCATCATACAAAACTTTTCTATAAAAAAAGGCTGCCAGAAAATTTTTCCGACAGCCTTTTTACACGATATTGGATTTGAACCAATGACTTCCACCATGTCAAGGTGACACTCTACCCCTGAGTTAATCGTGCATAACTGCGAAATATTAACAGTTTGCATTTTTTTTATCAATAACTTCAAAACTTCTGTAAACTTTCCTGCAATGTAAGAGCGTAACAACTATCATCCTAATGGGGCACTCTGGCTAAAACCACAAAACTCACTCAATTTCATAAAGTTTTTCAATTTAATTTACAATTCCACATTGAGGTTATATAATTAATATTATGTTGGATTTATTGACTGATTCAGAATTTGAACTGTTCCGCAAGTTGATTTACGACAAAAGCGGAATAACTTTTTCAAATACAAACCGTTCCATCCTCGATTCCCGCCTTAAAGAAAAACTCAGGGAAAAAAATTTGGCCACAGTAAAAGAATACTATGACCTTATTATGTCCAATCAGGAAGAAATGAACATTATGCTGGACTCCGTTACGACTAATCTTACAAGATTTTTCCGTAACCAGCCTCATTTTGATGCACTCATCCATTATGTAGTGCCCCATGTATTGGAGTTAAAAAAACAGACCGGCGACAGAAAACTTCGTATATGGAGTGCAGGCTGTTCCACCGGAGAAGAACCATACACCATTGCCATGATTCTCAAAGAGATTCTTCCTCCCGGATATACTTTCCAAATTACTGCATCAGACATTTCCCTTAAATCTTTAATGGTCGGTCAGCAGGGGTTTTATCCAGAGTCAAGAATTCAAGGTGTTCCGCCAAACTTTCTGGCAAAATATTTTACAAAAAACGAAAAGGGCTACCAAATTTCCTCTGAACTCATGTCAACAATAAAATTCGACTACCACAACCTTAGAAACGATTCCGGCATGAGAAATCTTGATATAGTTTTCTGCCGAAATGTTCTTATTTATTTTGACGAAGCTGCTCAAAAAAACTGTATCGACCGTTTTTGGGATGCAATGGCAAATAAATCCTATCTTTTCATAGGTCATTCCGAATCTCTTTTTGGTATGGACACTCAATTTGAATTTTTAAAAACCGACTGGGCCTGTCTTTATCAAAAAAACATTTAATGACAGTCAGGAGGCATAAATAAAAATGGACGAAATTTCTGTATTGGTTTGCGATGATTCTGCCTTAATGCGAAATGTTATTTCCAGAGTAATTGACAGTACCCCTGGCATGAAAGTAATAGAAAAAGCCTTTAACGGGCAGGACTTAATCGAAAAGCTTAAAACATCAAAACCAGATGTAATTGTTCTTGATATTGAAATGCCTGTTATGACCGGCATTGAATACCTTCGATTCAGAAAAAGTCAGGGCAGTAATATTCCAGTTATAATTCTGTCTTCCATTGCCGAAAAAGGTGCAGCCGTAACAATGGAAGCCCTTGAACTTGGTGCAAGTGATTTTATTACAAAGCCCAACGGCTCTGTTTCAATGGACATAAATGCCGTTGCCGACAAACTTATCGAAATGATTGCTTCCTACGGCGGTTCTTTTGCCAGAAAAAAAGGAAAATTTGTCTGCTCCAGCGAATATTATGCAAAACTTGCCGCCGACAAGGCCATTGAACGAAAACTTCAGGAAACTTTAGGTCAAAAACCTTCAGAAACATATTCAAAACCAAAATTAATGCCAAAAGATTTTGAGCTGCGTCCTCAT
>SAMEA3663036__coassemble_1525_pt1 | contig 8600 bp, 9 predicted proteins | sample SAMEA3663036__metabat2_low_PE_004 | metagenome-assembled genome bin SAMEA3663036 (sample SAMEA3663036) | pig gut metagenome | biome: pig gut; feature: pig-associated habitat; material: faeces | place: France | collected 2012 | reverse complement strand
GAGGAACATACTATGACAACATTTGACCGACTTATGCAAGATCCAAATTTCAAGGATGAATTTGAAAAGGGATATAATGAATTTTTAATCTCAGAATTCATGATTGAAAAAATGGAAGAGGAAAATATCTCAGTAAGGGAATTGGCAAAGGAAGCAAAAGTTTCTCCCACTACTATCCAGAACTTACGAAGTGGAAATGCGGAAAGTGTAAAATATAAAACCCTTTCAAATATAATGCAAAAACTAGGATATGCATTACAGCCTGTAAAAATGGCTACATTGTAATGTATAAAGAAATATTCTTGCTTGGGAAGCAAGCTGTATCGCCTAATATAATTTTCAAAGCCGACAAACCAGTCAAGCTGGTTTGCGGTTTAAGCAATTGTTAGGTTGATGGCGCACTGGGGCGCAGGGGGCATTAAATAATCATATTGATGTAAATGTAGACATTAGTATACAATAATCATATGAATTTTGAACAATTCCTTTCATGGCTAATTGATAATAAAAAACTGACAGACCGTTCCTCAAAAGATGTAGTCAGTAGATTAAAAAGAATTTTAAAATTATCTAATAAACATGATATTAAGGATGTAAGTTATGATACATTTATTAAATCTAATGTTTTTTTACAACAATCTATGTATGTAAAATCACAGTTAAAAAGGGCTTTTATTTTATATTTGGCGTTTGGAGATAAAAAATGAGTCAATATTCTGTAGGCAGTATGTTTGCTGGTATTGGCGGTATTTGTCTCGCTTTTAAGCAAAATGATTGTAAATTAATTTGGGCTAATGAAATTGATAAATATGCTTGCAAGACTTATAGATTAAATTTTGGTGATGACTATCTTGTTGAAGGTGATATTCAAGAAATTGATTTAGACTCTATCCCAAAAATGGATATTCTCACAGCTGGTTTTCCGTGTCAGGCTTTCTCTTCTGTAGGATTAAAAAAAGGCTTTGAAGACCCTCGTGGTAACTTGTTTTTTGAAACAGCTAGAGTCATAAATCATATTAAACCAAGAGTTGCCTTTTTTGAAAATGTCGCAAATCTATTAAAACATGATGAAGGAAAAACTATTGAAGTTATAAAAACCACTTTAAAGGAATTTGGTTATCATGGTACATATAAAGTTATGAATGCTAAACTGTATGGTGATATTCCACAGCAGAGAAATAGAATTTATATTCTAGCATTCAAAAATAAAGAAGATTTAAATCATTTTCATTTTCCAGAAGAAATTCCTCTTACAAGAACCGCATTTGACTTATTTGATAAGGACAAAAAGGATGATAAGTATTATATGGACGGACATCGAATGTGGAACAGAATGATGGAATACATGACAGATAGAAAAAGAGTTTATAGGTTTACTGATTGGGGTTTATCTCGGGGAATGGAGGGAATTTGCCCAACTCTTCTTGCTGCCATGGGAAGTAGGTTTGAAAGAATTCCATTCTTTTATGATGATTATTCAGTTCGATTAATGACTCCAAGAGAGTGTGCAAGATTACAAGGTTTTCCAGAGGATTTTAAATTTACAGATAAATATGAAAAACAGGTCTATAAACAAATCGGTAACTCTGTCTGCGTGCCTGTTGTGGATAGAATTGTAAAGAAACTGCTGAAAGCATTGAACGAGGTTGATAATGAGTAAATATAATGTCGTAGATTTGTTTTCAGGTGTAGGCGGTTTGAGTTATGGATTTTCAAAAATGCCTGAATTCAATATTCTTGCAGCAAATGAAATTGAAAAAGATATTTCTATTGCCTACACTCTTAATCATCCGACCGTTTCAATGTTTAATTGTGATATAAATCAACTGACGGAAGAAAAAATTCAAGAGGTCTTAAAGGGACAAAGAGTTGATTTAATCGTTGGCGGCCCGCCCTGCCAGTCCTATTCAACACTGGGAAAAAGACAAATGGATGAAAGGGCAAGCCTTTTCATGCAGTACAAAAGAATTCTTACGATACTAAAACCAAAAGCCTTTGTTTTTGAAAATGTCAGCGGCATATTAAGCATGGATAAGGGCAGACTCTTTGAAAAAGTAAAGTCTGAATTCGAAAGTCTTGGCTATCAGTTAAAATACAAATTACTTGATGCAGTTGATTACGGAGTCCCCCAGCATAGAGAACGGGTTATTCTCGTTGGTTTTAAAGGTGAAAATAAATTTGAATATCCTCTTCCAACTCATGGAGAAGGACTGAAGCCTTATATAACTCTGGAAGATGCTATTGGTGATTTGCCTGAAATAAAAAGCGGGCAGACAAATAATTCATTCAACGCTTCCATTTCAAATGAATTTTTGGATTTTGTACGAAAAGATGGTGAAACAATGACAGAGCATTCTGCCCCTAACAATGGTGAACATCTTATAAAAATAATGGAGACCCTAAAAGATGGTCAGAGTAAAGATGATCTACCCGAAAATATCCGTCCAAAGAGTGGTTATGGAAATACTTATGCAAAACTTTGGTGGAAGAAACCTTCTACAACAATAACCCGTAATTTTGCTTGTCCTTCTTCATCTCGCTGTATTCACCCCCGCGATTCACGTGCTATGTCAATTCGTGAAGGTGCCAGATTGCAAAGTTTTCCAGATGATTACAAATTTTATGGCTCAGATGGTATGAAGCGTTTAGAAATCGGTAATGCTGTTCCACCTCTTCTTTCAAAGGTTATTGCAGAACAAATGCTAAAAGCTTTGGAAAATAATTAACGATTTAATAAGTCATTTATTTTCCAATATTGATGATGAAACTGTAACTGTTGTTGATGCCACTGTACAAAACCAAATGGAAGCTGTATTGTTGTTCCGCCGTTTGTAGTTCCATAATAAGTTTCTGTTTCGGAATACTTTTTTGCTATTTTACAAATATCTTCAATATCAAAGACTTTATCAGTATCATCTTCTCCAAGTAAGTTGATATACCAAACAAACTCAGACCATTCAGAAGCATCTTTCGCTGCACCCATAGTAAAGGCAAGCTTTGTTAATTCATAAACATTGTTTTTGAACCAATTTAATAAAGAATCATAAAGTTTATTATCATACTTTTTCAAAGTTGTAGCATTTAAACTGTGATGTCGTATTTGTTGTTTATAATTCTTTTCATCAGACTTATCGCCATATGTTTTAATGATTTGCAAAGCATCATCAGCTTCTGCCCAAAACAATTTAATTGCTCTCTGAACATCTTTTGGAATCATTTTATTAAACTGTTTTTCAAAAACTTCTATAAAATTCACAGCCCTAACAAAATATACTTGTCCACCCAAACTTTTTTTGATTGAAATATTTTTTATAGAACCATTTTCCAAAAAAATCTTAAGATCTGTTTTTGATTTTGTTGTTTTTCCAGTTACACTAAGAACATTTGTCTCATGTAAACCACCAATAGATGTTTGTATTATTTTTTGATTCGGACAGTTAATTCTTCTCAGAAAATCGGTAGCATACTTTTTATCATTGTCAAGTAATTGTTTTACGAGTTCCTCGTTACTGTGGCCAGAAAGTTTTGCGTGCCTCCAGCCTTCAGATCTGTTTCTACCATTTTCAGACATATTATTCTCCTTCAATTTCGAATAATTTATTTGGTTCTATTTCAAGTGTTTCACAAAGACGCTTCATTATTAGATAAGATGGATTCCTTTTCCCTCTTTCCAAGCCAGAAATATAAGTTCTGTCCAAATCTGTTAATTCAGCGAATTTTTCTTGGGAGAAGTTCTTTTGCAACCTACAAGTACGCAATTTATTGCCAAATGAATTTAGCAAGTTTTTATCAGAATCATTCATTGTATTTAAAATATAATAAATGTTGACAATAAAACAACGGACGATAGTCTACATATTGAGGATAGAAGTATTTGATGTTAAAATATGTCTAACGTACACTTCAAAGCGGACGGGGAGGGGAGCTGCATAAGAGTCTTTTATTGGAAATAAGTCCAAATTCAATAAATATTTTATAAGAACTTCGTTGTCTTTATCATAAAAAGCCTGTTCTATATTGCTCCACCGCTGCTCGTCAATTTCGCGGATACCATTTGGCATGGTCGGATAGACAAGAAAAGTTGTACACTGGGAAGAAAAAACATAAAACATCTGTTTACTAACTTCCCTTCACAAGCACGATACACAAGCTCTTTACATTTATGCTGAAAAATCATTTTAATTATGAAAAGCAAAACTTCTCTTTATAATTTTCTGAAAATGGAGACAGATAAAATGATTCGGATTCCTCCTTCAATAAAACCTGGCGACACTATCGGCATTGCTGCACCGTCTTTTGGAGCAACTACAGAACCATACGCTTCAAGATTAAAAAATGCCTGCCTTCAGTTAAAAAACCGCGGCTATAAAATTATTGAAGGAGAATGTTGTAAAAAAAGTGATGGTCACGGTATTTCTACAAACCCAAAAGATGCTGCCCAGGAACTGATGGATTTTTATCTCTCTCCAAAAATAAATGCCATTATAAGCTGTGGTGGCGGTGAACTTATGTGCGAAACAGCCGGATTTCTCGATTTCGAAAAATTAAAATCTGCCCCGCCAAAATGGTTTATTGGCTGCAGCGATAACACAAATTTTATCTATCCTCTGGCAGTGCTTACAGAAACAGCAGGGATTTACGGACAAAATGCTCCCGGATTTGGAAAGCCCTGGGAACAAAGCGAACTCGATGCCATCGCCCTTCTGGAAGGAAAAACACGCACAGTAAGTGGCTACACTCATTTTCAAGACCCGAACCTTACAGTACAAGATCCTCTTTCTCCATATATTTTTACCCATAAAAAAACTCTTACAATCTTTAACCCAAACAAAAAAAACAGACCTTCTGCACCGCTCAAAGTTGAAGGAACACTTCTCGGAGGATGTCTTGACTGTCTTTGCAACCTTTGCGGAACAAAACTGGATGGAACTGCAGAATTTATTGCCAGAAGGAAAAACATAATATGGCTTTTGGAAAGCTGCGATTTAAGCATAATGGACATACGACGCGCCCTATGGCAGTTAAAATCCGCCGGCTGGTTTAAAAATGCCGCTCTCTTTCTTATTGGCCGCCCCCTTGCATCCTTTAACAAAGAAGCATTCGGTCTAAATTCCCACACAGCCGTTACAGGAATCCTTGAGGATTTAAAAGTCCCTGTAGTTTTAGATGCAGATTTTGGCCACATAGACCCGGCCATACCTGCAATAATTGGAGCCGAAACGCAAGTTACAGTCCAAAACAATAACATCACCCTGGATTTTACACAATAATGCACAAGCCCTGTTCCACAATCAGCATGTAGTGCTAATAGCACGGTTTTGCACAGAACAGTCGCGACGATCAGCCCTGGTTTAAATTATTTTTTAATGCACAAGCCCTGCCCTCTGATTTATATGACTTTTCAATTTTTTTGCAAAGTGGTAAAGTTATGCAGGCTTTTTTGCAGACATTCTATGCAGATTTTTAACAGGCTTATTGCAAAAAAACCACTGCTAAATAAATTTTCATCAACGAGGAAAAAAATGGACTTTGTAAAAGAACTCAGAGAAAAGGCAAAAGCTGCTGGAAAAACAATCGTACTTTGCGAAGGTGAAGACAAAAGAGTTGTAGAAGCAGCTTCAGTTGTTGTAAAAGAAGGAATTGCAAAAATTATTCTCCTTGGAAACAAATCAGAAATCGAAAAATTCGGTTTTGACATGTCCGGCGTTACAATTGTAGACCCTACAACAGATTCAAATGCAGACAAATATGCAGAAATACTCTACAAAGCCAGAGAAGGCAAAATAAACAAAAAAACAGGTCTCCCTGAATATGCAGATGTTGCCGCAGCAAAGGCAGCAGCCCTTAAAGACTACACAATGTACGGTGCCCTTATTCTTAAAGCCGGCGATGCAGACGGTTTTGTTTCTGGTGCATGTCATTCTACAGCAAACACACTTCGCCCTGGACTTCAGGTTATAAAAACAGCACCTGGCATAAAAACAGTTTCTTCATGCTTTATTATGGTTGCCCCGGAAGGTTCAAACAAATATCTTCCAGAGGGAATTGCTGTTTTCGGCGACTGCGCAATCAACATCGAACCTTCTGCAGAAGAACTTTCTGACATTGCCGTTGCCTCTGCAAATACAGCAAGAGCCATTGCCGGCATTGAACCAAAAGTTGCCATGCTTTCTTTCTCAACAAAAGGTTCAGGCAACGACTCAAAATTCTACAATACAGTAGGCAAAGTTGCAGAAGCAACAAAACTTGCACAGCAGAAAGCCCCGGAACTTGCTTTAGACGGCGAATTCCAGTTTGATGCAGCAATCGCTCCTGAAGTTGGAGAACTTAAAGCTCCAGGAAGCAGCGTTGCCGGTCATGCAAATACATTTATTTTCCCAAATATTAATGCAGGAAATATCGGCTATAAAATTGCAGCCCGCATGGGTGGATGGAAAGCCATTGGTCCTGTATGTCAGGGCTTTGCAAAACCTCTAAACGATTTAAGCCGTGGATGTAATGTAGAAGAAATCGTAGATACAGTAGCCGTAACTGCCCTACAGGCATAAAAATCCATTTTTAAGGATAGTTGGGAACGCGGCCTGCGTTCCCTTTTTTTTTAGAACAACATTTGATATATTTTTTGTAGTTTTGGAGGAGTGTATGGCCTTTGATTTAGTTTCAAACAGCACCGTAACAGACGAAAAAGAACTTCTTGGGCAATTTTACCTTTCTTTTGGCGACAGTTTTAATGATGATGAAAAAACACTGTTCAGCAAGGCCTGGTCTTTTCTTTGTTCCAAAACTGCATCTTTAATGCGAAACTGCGGAAAACCCTATTACCTTCATCCAATGCGTGTTGCCGCCATTCTTGCCCAATCAAAAATGGACATGGACTGTATTGTCTGCGGACTTCTTCACAGTATTTTCGAACTTGAAGGCATTTCAAAAGAAGAAGTTGAATCAAATTTCGGTTCAGTAATTACAAAAATCGTCTCCGATACTTCCAAAATTACCGGAATGAAAATAAATGCCACTTCAATTCAACAGGCCGACAACATTAGAAAAATGCTTTTTGCAATGATTGATGATGTGCGTGTTATTCTCGTAAAACTGGCAGACAGACTGGACAGAATGAGGAATTTAAAATCAATCGAAGATAAAAAGCAGAGACTTGTTGCTTCTGAAGTAATTGATATTTGGGCACCTCTGGCAGACAGGCTCGGAATGCAGACCATAAAAAATGAACTGGAAGATTTAAGTTTAAAATATTCAAATCCTGATGTTTTTGCTCAAATAAAAGCCATTGTAAGCCAGAAAAAAGATGAACGGGATAATTACCTCGATAAAGCCGTTCAGTCAATCTACAAATCTGCAGAAAAAGCCGGAATAAAAGTAAGCGTTTCAAGCCGGGCAAAACATTTTTATTCAATTTATAAAAAAATGCAGAAAAGAAATGTTCCGCCATCTCAGCTTTACGATCTTCTGGCTCTTAGAATTATATGCCAGACAAACGCAGAATGTTACACTCTTATCGGCATTGTTCACGGTCTATGGAAGCCTATGGACGGAAGATTCAAAGATTACATTGCCATGCCAAAAGCCAACGGCTACCAGTCCCTTCATACCACGGTAATTTACGACGGCCGACCTTTGGAAATTCAAATCCGAACAGAAGAAATGCACAATCAGGCAGAACATGGTGTTGCAAGTCACTGGCTCTACAAAAAAGGCACAAACCACGACAAGGTTGATGTAAGTAATCTCTCAATTTTTAATCAGCTTCAAACTCTTAAAGACGAAAAACTTTCCGACGAAAACTTTTTTGCCGAGTTAAAAGAAGAAATTCTTGGCGACGAAATTTTTGTTTTTACACCAAAAGGTGATGTAGTTCAGCTTCCGGCAGGCAGCAATGCCATAGATTTTGCCTATTATGTACACTCCGCTGTAGGAGAAAAAATTGTAGGTGCAAAAGCCGATGGAAAAATCATTCCTCTTACTTCTCCCCTTAAAAATACGCAGATTATTGAAGTAATTACAAATCCAAAAGCTCACCCTACAGAAAACCAGCTTAAAGCAGTCCACACTTCTAAGGCCAGGCAAAAAATACACAGCTGGCTTTCGGCAAACGACCCTACATTCATCGACAGGGTACTGGAAGAACAGCGTGCAAAGGAACTTGCCCTTCAAAATGAACACTCCCGCTCAATTCAAGAAGAAAAGCGCAGAAAAAAACGCACTGTAAGTCCCGATGGCGGAAATGCAAAAAAAATAGACGAAAAGTTTACGGGAAAAATTAAAATTGACGGAATGACAAATGTAATTTTTAAGCTGGCAGGATGCTGTAATCCAAAGCCCGGTGATGTAATTACAGGATACGCAAATACCAGAAACGGAATAATGATTCACAGGGCAGACTGTCTTACATTTAACAGAATTACAAATATTGAACACCGCATGGTAAATGTTGAATGGGAAACAAAATAAAAACTCTGCCGACAATTTAAGGCATCTTTTTGCAGAAAATCTCTGACCGAAGATGCCTCAAATGTAATCTTAAATTCAATTTGGGTGGCTTTTTGCTTCGCAAAAAACAGGCTTTTCAGGGTTCCGCTATCGCT
>SAMEA3663036__coassemble_1508_pt1 | contig 8658 bp, 8 predicted proteins | sample SAMEA3663036__metabat2_low_PE_004 | metagenome-assembled genome bin SAMEA3663036 (sample SAMEA3663036) | pig gut metagenome | biome: pig gut; feature: pig-associated habitat; material: faeces | place: France | collected 2012 | reverse complement strand
CAGTGATTGGAGGGGCGCCGCAGGCGTTGCCGTAAGGCAATGAGGGTTACCGAACCCCGCAAAGCACGCCCGGCCACCCTTAAAAAAAACTTACTCTGGAATAAAAATATAGCCTGATTTACTTACCGAAACTATGTGGCGGGGATTATTTTTGTCTTCTTCGATAAGGCTTCTTAAGGAGCGGATATTTACATAAATGTTGCTTTCCAGTGTTTTTTCGTCGGGGAGGGAATCTTTCCACACATTCTGGTAAATTGCTTTAAACGAAAGGATTTTATTCGGGTTCTGGATAAAATACATCATAAGGTTGAACTGCTTTTTTCGCATGGATATTTCCCGGCCGTTTTTTATTACTACGCCTTTTTCTGTATCAATCTGGAAAATGCCGCTGGTATAAACTGTGGAAAGGGGCGTTTTTTCGAATTCCATGTAGGAAAATTTTTCTAAAAGCCGTTTTACCCGGGCTATAAGTTCATCTATATAAAAGGGTTTTGTAACATAATCATCGCAGCCTTCGTTAAACCCACGGATTTTTGTTCTGTCGTCCTGAATTGAAGAAAGAATTATAACAGGCATCATTCTTGAGTGAAGGCGGATTGAGTGCAGTATGTTCATTCCGCTGGATTTTTCTTCCAGATTCAAGTCCAGTATTACAAGGCTGAAATAATTTTTTGACAGTTCCCTGTACGCTTCTTTTTCTGAAAAACACTGGATTACATCGAAATTGTTTTTCTGGAGGTTTTTTGAAATGTAATCGTTGAGATATTCAGAATCTTCCACAACAAGAATAAGTTCCTTTTCTTCGTAAGATGTGTCGTAATCTTTTCCGGTGCTTTTCATTTTTTCCTCTTTTATCCGACTTTCGGAAATTTTAATGTGAAAATACTTCCTGAATTTTCTGACTGATTTTCGGAATAACTTAAGGAAATATTGTTAAGGCTGCACAACTCTCCTGCTACAAAAAGCCCCAGCCCTACGGACTTTTCGCCTAATTCGGTTTTTGAGCCGATTGATGCAAACCTGTTAAAAAGAACTGCCTGCCTTTCTTTTGGAATTCCCTGCCCGTTGTCGCAGACAGAAAGATATACGCTTGTTTCGTCTGTATGTATGATGATTTTTATTTTTCCACCTGTTGGAGTGTATTTTACGGCATTATCCACAAGGTTTACATAAATTCCCTTTAGGCTGTTTTCGTCGCAGAATACTCTGGGATTTTCTGCAGAAACTTCGAAAATAAATTCCTGATTTTTGCCGGAGGATTTTTGCCTAAGGAAGACATTTTCTTTTTCGACCACGGTTTTTAAGTTTAATATTTTAGGCGAAACAAGATATTTTCCGTCGGAAATTTTATACGAATTGAGTACATTCTGGATTATTATGTTTATTTGCCGTGAACTTTCGTAAATGTTGCCTAAAGTTTCTTCATCGACTGCAGAATTTCCTTTTTCGCTGGAAAGGCGGATTTTTTCGATTTCATTTAAAAGAACTGTAAGAGGTGTATTTACATTGTGGGTTACAAAATATAAAAATGCCCGCTTTTCTTTTTCTGATTTTACCAGTTCCTGCTTTTCCATATAAAGCTGACGGTAATCGCAGAGAATGTGGATTTTTGCAATTAATGCGGAAACATCAAAAGGACGCACCAGAAAATCGTTTATCTGGCTTTCAAAGCATTTTTTTACAAGATGAGAACGGTATTTATTTACTACAGCCAGAACAGGAAAATCGAGAAGCGTAAATTTTTCCCGGATTTTTAGGCACAGGGAAAAAGCATCGTCATTTTCTGATTCCGGCGTGACTATTAAAATTTGAATAAGGTAGTCTTCGATTGATGAAAGTGCTTCCTGCTGTGTATCTATGATTTTTGTAAAAAAACCGTAGGATTGAAGGATAAGCCTGAGCGTAAGGGTTTCTGAATTTATGGTTCCGAAAATTCCTATGGAAATTTTTTGAAGGAGTTCTTCTTTTAGAGATATATCCTGAGTTGCCAGCGGGATAATGCTTTCGCCTGAAATGCCGTCCTTTTCGTTTACGCTGTAGATTTTTTCACCGATAATTTCTTTTATGGTGTGGATATTTTTTTGAATTAAGTCTGCGGAAACTTTCTGCCCCTCGTTTTCGCAAGATGAAAGAATATAATTTGCAGATGTTTCTATTATTTGCAGGGGATAAAGAATTTCATTTATTATTTTATCCAAAGTGATTGTTTGTTTTTGATTTTTTTCAAAAAGAATATTTTTTTTTGTGTCCGGCAGGGAATTTGTAGAAATTAAAAAATCCTGAAATGTTTCTTTTTCGCCTTCTTGGGACATGCCGAAACTTATAAGGTAATTGTACAGAATAAGTATGGAAATAAATATGACAAAAAATATGAAAACGGTTTTAAATGAAGACGGGAAAATATTGTAATAAACGAAAAGAAAAACCAGCATGAAAATGGAAATTAAGCTGATTATTAGATTGGTAAGTTTTTTCATTTACGATATAACAATACAAAAAATAATAAAATAAAACAAACGGTTTTAAGAAAGATTCAAAACCATTTGCGTTCCTTTGCTTTTTTCCGCCAGTTTTTGTTTTTTTTAATTTTTATGCCGGGCTTTACAGTAAAGATGATTTTTCAAAAGGGGTGAAAAAATCAACAGTATAAAACCCGGCAAAAATTCATCGTTTAACAGAGGAAAGTCCAGAAACGGTGTTTTCTCTGATTATTTACTGATTATTAAAACCAATATCTGAAACCGATGTTAGCAGGGATATAGAAAAGATTGAATCCACCGCCAGAACCGCCATCGCTTAATACAATGCCCAATGTAGGCTGCCATGCGGCCTGAGCATAAATTTCCCATGAACCGTTGATAAAGTAATTTGTACCAATAACAGCACGAGGAGCAATATTAAGAGCAAGACCGGCATTATTGAATATTGAAACACCGGCAGCAGCACCAAGAGCGTAGAACCATCTCCATGATCCATCAATTTTTGGATTTGCAATCCACCAGTCTGCTGTAGCACCTACAGAAAAATAACCGCTGCCAAGACCAAAGTTTGCTGCAAATACACATGGAACCTGCTGAACTTTAAATGTTACTGCCAGCGGGAAACCGCCTCCCACATCATAACCTGTCTGAAGACCGATACCTGTAACGGCAAAAGTTTTTGCAGTACCCATTCCCAAAAGCAGAACTAATGCTGCCAGGAATTTTTTACCAAAAAGTTTCTTCATATTTTCCTCCACGAAAATAAAGTGTATTTTCACGATAATTTAAAAAACTAAAAAAAAACTAAAAATAATTTTGAAAACAAAGTAAAAAAAGTCCCTGAAAAGGCAGGAAATGCAAAGCTCCATATTCTTTCCAAGGACAGTTTTTGGTTCAGGCATTAAAGCAGGTTTAAGCCTTTTTTGCCTTTGCCTGCCGAATAAAAGATTTTATACCGGCATAAACGAGGAACAGAGCAAGAATTTCCATGGTTGCAGCAAAGAATAACTGGAACCAGTTGCCCCAGAAGAATGCGTTTTCAAGGCCGTTTACCATTGCAGAAATTTTTGCAATTACTGTTATTACAAGCTGGGTAAGAGTTGCAATGAGCATGAAGGCCATAGGAATATAGAACATCTTGTTGTTCTTTCCCACTTCTCCAAGCCATGCTGCAACGGCAAGAAGGGCAATACCGGCCAAAAGCTGATTTGCAGCACCGAAAAGCGACCAGATTGCAGAAAGCTTCAAAAATCCCAGAACAGAACCGATTATTACCATAAAACAGGTTGCAAAAACCGGGTTTGCAAGAACTTTTCTTACGCCAGAAGCATCTTTCCAGCTTTTTTCGCCTTCCTTAAGGAACAGTTCGCTGAACATAAAGCGGCTCAAGCGGGTTGCAGAGTCCAGAGAAGTAAGGGCAAATACAGAAACAGCCAGAGTTAAAAGGGCACTTATGGTGTTGTAAATGCCGGTACCTTCAGAACCGAACATGGTTGCAATACCGGCACCAAAAGCAGCAGACGGAGAACCGAATTTTTTGTTTGAATTCCAGATTACACCAACGGCGATGAGGGAAATAATTCCAAGCCCTGATTCGATGAGCATAGAACCGTAGCCGATGGCCTTTGCATTTTTTTCGTTGTTCAGCTGTTTAGATGTAGTACCAGAAGCGATAAGAGAATGAAAACCGGAACAAGCCCCACAGGCAACCGTAATGAAAAGCGTTGGGAACAGGAAATTTCCGTTTATTTTCCAACCTGTAAAGGCAGGAATTTCAAATTTTGCAGAGCCTGTTACGGAAGTCACTACAACACCCACAACAGCAATAAGCATCATTGCATAAAGCAGGAACGAAGAAAGATAATCCCTTGGCTGAAGCATAATCCAGACAGGAATAAGGGAAGCAACGGCAATGTAAAGGGCGATGAAAACAATCCATGAAGTGCGGCTCATGGAAATGCCAACATTAAGTCCGAGAATAACAATTCCCACAATTCCCAAAATTCCGATGATAGTAGCAGGGAGAACCTTTACGCCAAACCGGTTAGTCAAAATTCCGTAAAAAATTGCCAGAACAATAAAGAGAACGGAAATCATGGCTGTAGTCTGGTTGTTAGTAGGATTTGTTGTAAACGAAAATGCTTTTGCACCTTCGGCAAGATTTGTAAAGAAAGTTCCTGCAACAACATTTACGAAAGAAGCGATTACAAGAATCAGTACGAGAAGGGCAAAAATTATAAAAAGCCTTTTAGCCCTAGGCCCCATGGAATCTTTGATGATTTCGCCGACAGATTTACCGTCGTGGCGGATGGAAGCAAAGAGGGAACCGAAGTCCTGAAGTCCGCCGAAGAAAATACCTCCGATTATACACCACAGGAATACAGGAACCCAGCCGAAAACTGCAGCCTGAATAGGACCGTTAATAGGACCTGCTCCGGCAATGGAAGAAAAGTGATGTCCCATAAGAACAGCTGGTTTTGCTTCTACATAGTCTACGCCGTCGGGCATAGTATTTGCAGGAGTCTTTTTTGAAGGGTCAATCCCCCACTGTTTTGCAAGCCATGAACCGTAAAATACATAGCCGGCAAAAAGAAGCACAATTGCAGCAAGAAGAATAAGTAATGCTGTCATGTCGATTTTGGGGCTGTCCATATTTTTTTAAAGACAGCCTCTACCTCCTAAAAATTAAGAAACATCCGATTAAAACAACTTTTACGGCAAGTGCAGGTCTTAATCAGATTTTATTTTTGAAAGAAGTTTTTTCAGATCCGAACCCATCCTGTTGCAAAAAATCAGGTCTGAAGAAAGCTCCTTTACAACCAGTTTAAAATTGCTCCAGCCGAAAAAGCCGAAGCGGTAAGAAATATGTTTATTAATTTTTTTTATGGTTTTTGAAGCCCCTGTTTCAAGTTTTTGGGAAAGAAGAACAAGGGTTATATCGGAGTTTTTGTGTCCGTAAGAAGGTTTTACTCTTGAAAGGCCTTCATTCCATGCAAGGGAAGAATATTCATTAATCATCCGGTTGGAAAGAAAATCGTTCTGTTTAAAAAAAACATATTCGTTTGAATCAAATTCTGCAAGTTTGGCACTTTTTACAAGGAAATAATTTTCTGTATGGGAAATAAATTCTGCCTCGGCATCGAAAGGCTGAGGGACATTTTCCGTTTTTACTGTGTAATAACGCTGGAATGAGCGAAAGATTTTTTCAAGATAAGTGGAATTTTCCATAATTTTTACCAAACTCTACCTTTTTATCTTACCACTACTTATTTTTATTGACAATAAAATTCTTCAGTATTTATAAAAAAAGGAGTATGTCTGACAAATCGATTTTCTGGTTTTATAGTTTTTGTCGGTTCCGTTTTTGAGCAAAGAGATTTTGTCTTAAAATCGGAGCAATTTTTTTGTTTATTACCGGAGGTTTTATGAAAAAATCTTTATATGCTGTTTTAATGTGTGCTGCCGTATGTTTGCTTTTAAACTGTGGTTCTAAACCTACTTCTGCTTCTAAGCAGGCAGAAAAAGACGGTGTTCCTGTATGGGTATATGGAGGCCGCAAAGACAATACGGGGTTGTATGCTGTAGGAGCAGGAAAACTTTCCAACGATATTACTTCAAGAAAAATGGCTGTTGCCCAGGCCAGGCTGGAACTTGCCCAGTCCGTTGAAGTTTCTGTTAAAGGCATTACCCAGACTCTTGTAGATGATCAGGGGGGGGGCTGAAGGTGACAGACAGTTTCTTGCAGCACTGTCGGAAAATGCCGCCCTTACTACAGAAGCAATTTTGAACGGTTCAGAACAGGCCGACATGTTTAAGGCCGGCGACGGAACAATTTATGTACTTATGTATCTGCCAAAAAGCACTTTTGTAACAGAACTTACAAAAAAAGCATCAACATTTAACAGAACATCGTCGGCAGCCTACACTGAAGAAAAAATGGCCGAAGCCTACGAAAAATATTTTTCAACAAACAAATAAAAGCCAGACTTCCTGTATTTTGCGGCAAGGATTGTAAGGGCGCCAAAGGCGTTCAAAAAAGCATCAGTCATTCCGGCTGATGCTTTTTTGAATGGAGCACTTGACGCGGAACCCTGAAAAGCCTGGTTTTGGCAGTTTTTCTTGAAGCTTGCGAAAGAAAAATTGCCAAAAGCCGCCCATAATATTTTATTTGATTTCTACAGATTCAAAGCCCAGGGCATAAAGGAGATTTTCTGCGAGAAGTTTTGAGCGCATTTGTGCTTCTTCCAAAAGGCCTTTGTCTACCAGTTCCAGTTCTTTCTGACTACGATTTTCGTTTATAAGGTCAAAAATTTCCTGTGTTGAAAAAGGAATAAAAACGCTTCTGCTTTCGTCAAAAACTTCCATTTCTGTAATTTCCGTGCCTAGTATTTCTGCCGGCGGAAGTTTTATTTCGGCGGAATTTTTTATTGTATTTACTTTTATTTCTGCAAGGGAAAGGTCGTTTATGCCTGCCCGTACTGTTCCTGAATACCGGATAATACTGAAAGCCTTTGCCAGTCCTGCGATTCTTGTTTTTTTTATGGAAACGATTTCTGAATATCCATACTTAAGTACGCAAAGTTCCTGACAGTTTCTGAGCTGGGAGGAAATAAGGTTCTGTTTTTTTATTTCCGTAATGTTAATAAGTTTTTTTCCAAGAAAAACACCGGAAGATGCCAAAACAAGGAATATAGCGGCAAAGAAACAAAGTTTTATAATAAATCTGTAAAAATGTCTGTTTTTACTTTTTGACACTTTTTCGTTTTTTGAAGGTGATGATGTACCTTCATTTTTTTTCCGGCTTTTTTTTTCAGTCATGTAAACTTCTCCTGGCAAGAAAAATTAAGGCTATCCAAAGTTATTATACCACAGTTTTCTGGTGATTTTCCTTGTTTTTTACTTTATTTGTAAATAAATTATAGCAATGAGCGATTTACCTGTTATTTTTAAAGATGGACGGCTGTTTCTTTCCAGTTTTTTAAGCGAAAATCTTTTTGGCAGAACTGATTTTGGTCAATTTACATCAGAAAAGGGAATTTTATCTGAAACGGACTGCACAGGACATATAGAATTTGCAGACTGGACTTTTACGGAAACGGCCATTGACAATGGGACTGTTTGTTTCTGTGGAAAATCCGATAAAATGACTTGTCTGTACGATGAGTTTTCCATTGAAAATGCCTTTTGTGTTCTTAAAGTTATTGACTGCCTTATTGAAAAGGCAAAAATGTCTCAGGCTGAAATCCCTTTTCTTCCCGGTGCGGCAGGAATTTTTATTCAAAATGATAAAACGGCTGGAAAAACTAAAGTTCTTTTTCTTCCGGGGAATTTATTTGAAAAGTGCGTTTCATCTTCAAAAGAATACGGAATTATTCAGGGGATTTTTAACCACAAAGGGCTTTCCGGCATTGAATCCCTTCTTTTTCTTCGTGGAGTGATTGCCTATAAAGCCGTTACAGGAAATTTTCCGTTTTACGAAAACAATCTTGAAAAACGGCAGGCTGATTTTGTTGATGAGAATTTTATTCCAGTTGAATATGAAATTAACGGCATAAAACAGGAAACTGCAAAATTCATAAATGACAGTCTTAAAGTTAAAGCCGAAAAGCACACTGTTCCAGGCGAAAAAAGATTTAAAGACGAAAAATTCGAAACAAAAAGAAAACTTCTTTTGGAAAATGCCTTTCAATTCAGTGCAGATATGATTCTTCCAGAAAATCTGTTTTCAAATCAAAACTTAAAAATTGATGATGAAGTTTTTTTGGAGAAAAAAGCAAAATTCCTTAAAAAACAAAAAAAGAACCTTTTAATTTCCCGGTTTTTTAAAAGAAACAGAAATCAGATTTTTACGGGAGTTATTATATTTGCCGTAACTTTAAGCTGTATTTTCAGCTTTAACAGGGAAAACAGAAAACTTGCAACTTCCACAGGCTTAACTTCTCTGGAAACCACAAAAACCCTATACACCGCCGTTCACAAAGCTGATGTAACTGTTATACAGGAAATTGCAAAAGGTAAAAAAATAAACGGGCTTAAAGAAAAAGTTTCGGGGTTTTATGTAACAAATAAACAGAGGGAAGCTGCCAATGAAAAAGAAGGAACTTTTACGCCGGCTCAATGGCTCTTTTTTAAAGGCAATACACAATTCTGGCAATATGGCATAACAAACCTGAAAATT
>SAMEA3663036__coassemble_1460_pt1 | contig 8837 bp, 6 predicted proteins | sample SAMEA3663036__metabat2_low_PE_004 | metagenome-assembled genome bin SAMEA3663036 (sample SAMEA3663036) | pig gut metagenome | biome: pig gut; feature: pig-associated habitat; material: faeces | place: France | collected 2012 | reverse complement strand
CCAAAACAGTCAGTATAAGACAATGCAATGCACCGTAAACCGAAAAACTCCCGCCAAAAGTTCTATTTTACCTCTAAATTTTCGACATTTTTTTAGTTGAACATTAGAAAATGAAACATTCCCATACATACCCCAATCTAAAACAGGGTAGCATTTGTACCGTTACACTCAACAAAAAATTGCCGTGGTTTCCAAGGGCTGAAACCGTAGAATGATTATACCATGAAACTAAAAAATTTTCCCTTTAAAAATGTATATCTCACATAAACATTTTATTTGTGATAAAATTCAATCTCCTAATAACCGTTTTTAGGCTTTAGGTAATTTTGACATTCTCAACTATTTATTCTGCCTGCGGGCTTTTTACGAGGTTTTTATGAAAATCAACAGTCTGGAATCTATTCTTGCTTCCAATGAATATCCTGGCCGGGGAATTGTAGCCGGTCTGAGCGAAGACGGAAAATATGCCGTAAGTGCTTACTGGACAATGGGGCGCAGTGCCGGCAGCCGAAACCGTATTTTTACCGTTGAAGAAGAAAACGGCACAGAAGTTGTAAGAACAAAAGCCTTTGACCCTTCCTTAATTGCTGGAGATCCAAGCCTTATAATTTATGCCGCTGTACGCCAGTTAAACAATACAACAATTGTAACAAACGGCGACCAGACAGATACAATTTTTGAAGGACTTAAAGCTGGTAAAACTTTTGAAGAAAGCCTTCGTTCAAGAAAATACGAACATGATGCTCCAAACTACACTCCGCGCATTTCTTCAATTCTTAATGTTGAAAACGGAAAACTGGACTACGCCATTTCTATTCTAAAAAGCGACAACGGCAACGGCGACAACACACTGCGCTATACTTTTTCTTACGACAACCCGTTAAAAGGTCAGGGGCGCTTTATTCATACATACATGGGAAACGGTAATCCTCTTCCTTCTTTTGAGGGAGAACCTGTTCCTGTAGAAATAAAAGGCAATATTGATTCATTTTCAGAAACAATCTGGAACAGCCTTAACAGCGAAAACAAAGTAAGCCTTTTTGTGCGCTTTATAAACCTTGAAACAGGAAAATTCGAAGAACGGATTTTCAACAAAAACAAATAGACATTAAAATCCGCTGCCCATGTTTAACTTGATCTGCACCACAGTTCTTATTGAAAAATCTCCTCAGGCTCTTCCGCTGGGAGCAGCCTGTGTTGCTTCTGCAATAAAAAACAGCAGTAAAACAAAAGAATTATTTTCTCCTTGTGTTCTGGAATTTTGTCTTGAAAGCGAAGAGATAAAATCCCTTGTATCATCAATAGGTCCAGGTCAGGTTAAAAATGCCTCTGGTTTACACACAGGCAGATATATTGCACAAAAAATTGCTTCCCAAAAACCAGATGCCGTTTTAATGAGCATTTTTGTCTGGAATCACATAATTCTTGAAGAATGTGCCAGAGAACTAAAGAAAATCTGTCCAAAAGTGCTTATTATTGCCGGAGGGCCTGAAACTACAGCAAATCCGTTTAATTTTGAAGGAATTGACTTTACCGTTGCAGGAACAGGCGAAGGGGCTGTGCCGGAACTTCTTTTCAAACTTGTTGAAGCAGAATTTTTTGCAAAGGATTTTTCCCACAAAAACAGTTCTGCTCTTTTTTCGGAGTTTAATATTCCTGGTGTTTTTTATCTTGGCGGAAAAAACCTTTCCCGAAGTACTATGGGCAGAATGGAAAATTTTTCAAGAACTGTTCCTCTTCCGCCGGAAAAACTTTCTTCTCCATATTTGGACGGAACAATAAACATCGAAAATTATGACGGCGTACTTTGGGAACTGGCACGAGGCTGCCCTTTTAAATGTTCCTATTGTTACGAGAGCAAGGGCGAAGAACATGTTTCGTATTTTCCAATGGAACGCCTTGAAAAGGAACTGGAACTTTTTTCTTCAAAAAAAATTGCCCAGGCATTTGTACTTGATCCTACTTACAACGCAAATCAGGAACGGGCAATAAAAATGCTGGATTTAATCCGGCAGAAAGCCCCGGAAATGTTTTTTTATTTTGAAGCCCGGGCAGAATTTATAGACAGAAAACTAGCAAAAGCCTTTAGCTGCATAAACTGTGCCTTGCAAATCGGCCTGCAAAGTTCCGATGAAAAAGTGCTTGAAAAAGTTCACCGAACAATAGACAAAAAGAAATTCATTAAAAATATAGGTTTTTTAAACGAAGCCGGAGTTGTCTTTGGTTTTGACCTTATTTACGGTCTGCCAGGAGATAACCTTAAAGGATTTAAAAATAGCATTGATTTTGCATTAAGCCTTTATCCAAACAATCTGGAGCTTTTTTGCCTAAGCATACTGCCCGGAACAAAACTTGCCGACGATGCAAAAAAATTTGGCATTGTGTGGGAGCGAACTCCTCCGTACCATGTAATTTCCACACCAGAATTTTCTGAATCTGATTTAGAAAAAGCGGCCCGTCTGGCTAGAGCCACAAATCTTTTTTATACACAGGGAAGGGCTGTAAGCTGGTTTAACTGCATTCTTTATCACTTAAAATCAAAACCATCTGTTTTTCTTGATAAATTCGAAAAATTTTTGCATCAGGGAAAAGTTACCCTTTCGCCTCAGCCAAGTCCTTCCGAAATACGGAAAATTCAGAAGGATTTTGTTGCCATGGAATTTAAAAAACAAAAACTGGACAAATTTCTTCCTGTTGTTTTTGATTTGATAGAACTGTACGGTGCATTAAGCGATGCCGACGGCGAAGGAAAAACTTCCATAATAAAGCTGAATTATTCTCCAGAATCGCTGCTCAGCGAATATGCCCAGGATTTGCCGTTCTTTATTTCAACACAAAACCCCCGCCGCAACAAAACAAAAGTATTCCCAACCCCTGCCGGCGCAGATTTTACCATACTTTAACAGGATATTTTTTAACAAATTTTTCCTTATTACTTCATTAAATTTTAATTCCATACTATATTTTGTCTTATATAAATTTTCTGCCCAGAATCTTGCGGCAGGGATAGTAGCACCGCCGAAGGCGTTCGCAAAACCCTGGTTTTGCGAATGGAGCGAGCAGCGGAAGTGCGAATAGCCCGGTTTAGTCTGGTGAACTTGTGAACCTGACTAAAGCCGCCCGAAATATTTTACATTGGATTTTATTTTTTTGGAGGATGAAGTTATGAGCGAAAATCTTACAGAAAGTCAGAGTGAAATTAACTGTCTTGTTTCTAAAGCCGTAAAAGCTCTGGAAGAATTTGCTTCTTTTGATCAGGAAAAAATCGATTATATTGTAGCAAAAGCAAGTGTAGCTGCCCTTGATCAGCATGGGTCTTTGGCAAAACTCGCCGTAGAAGAAACTAAGCGGGGTGTTTTTGAAGATAAGGCAACTAAAAATCTTTTTGCCTGTGAATATGTTGTAAATCACATGCGTCATCTTAAAACTGTTGGCATTGTTGATGATGATGAAGTTTCCGGTATTGTAAAAATTGCTGAGCCTGTAGGTGTTGTTGCTGCCCTTACACCGGTAACTAATCCAACTTCTACGGCAATATTTAAATCGCTGATTTGTTTAAAAACCCGGAATCCGATTATTTTTTCTTTCCACCCAAGTGCAATTCAGTGTTCCATAGCGGCCGCAAAAGTTGTTTATGATGCTGCTGTTGCTGCCGGCGCCCCGGAAAACTGCATTCAGTGGATTGAACAGCCTTCTATGGAAAAAACAAACGATTTAATGAATCATCCTAATGTTTCCACAATTCTTGCAACTGGCGGAAATGCCATGGTAAAAGCTGCTTATTCCTGCGGTAAACCGGCATTGGGCGTAGGAGCTGGAAATGTTCCTGCCTATGTGGAAAAATCCTGCAATCTGCGTCAGGCTGTAAACGACATTGTAATGTCTAAGTCTTTCGACAACGGTATGGTTTGTGCTTCTGAGCAGTCTGCCATTATTGATAAGGAAATTTATTCAGATGCGTTAAAACTTTTTAAGGAATACAGGGCCTATCTTGCCTCTGCCGAAGAGAAAAAACTTCTGGAAAAATATATGTTCGGTGTAGACGGCGATCCTTCCGTTGCAAAATTAAACCCGGACATTGTAGGTATGAAGCCTTCTACTCTGGCAAAAAACGCAGGCTTTTCTGTTCCTGAAACTACAACAATCATTCTTGCTGAATGTAAGGATGTATGCGTTGATGAATGTCTTACAAGAGAAAAATTAAGTCCTGTTCTTGCTGTTGTTAAAGCTAAAGACACAGAAGACGGTCTTAAAAAAGCAGAGGCTTCTGTCCGCTTTAACGGTCTTGGTCATTCTGCGGCAATTCACACTGCAGACAAAAAACTTGCAGAACGGTTCGGCGATCTGGTTCCTGCCATCCGCATTATCTGGAACTCTCCTTCTACTTTTGGCGGCATTGGAAATGTTTACAACTCATTCATTCCATCTTTAACTTTAGGCTGCGGTTCCTACGGACACAACTCAACCGATGACAATGTAAGTGCCGTAAATCTTCTGAACATTAAAAAACTTGGACGGAGACGAAACAATATGCAGTGGTTCAAAATTCCTTCAAAAATCTACTTTGAAAAAGATTCCATCGAATACATTCACCAGATTCGCAACATGCACAAGGCTATTATCGTAACAGACCGCTCTATGGTTGATTTAGGTTTTGTCGATAAAATTACAGACCAGTTCAAACTTAGAAGAGAGCCTGTACAGTATCAGCTTTTCTGCGATGTTGAACCGGATCCTTCAATTCAGACTGTAAAAAAAGGCGTTGAGTTAATGAGGAATTTTGCCCCGGACACAATAATTGCGCTGGGCGGCGGTTCTGCTATGGATGCTGCAAAAGGCATGTGGCTGTTCTACGAAAATCCAGAAGTTGATTTTAACGATCTTAAGCAGAAATTTATGGATATCCGCAAACGAGCTTTCCGCTATCCTTCTCTTGGCAAAAAAGCCCGGCTTGTCTGTATTCCTACAACATCGGGAACAGGTTCTGAAGTTACACCGTTTGCCGTAATTACCGACAGAGAAGAAAACAAAAAATATCCTCTTACAGATTATTCCCTTACTCCAACAGTTGCCATTATTGATCCTTCATTTACCATGAATCTTCCGGCAAAAATTGTTGCCGATACGGGAATGGATGTTCTTACCCACGCAACAGAAGCTTATGTTTCAACTCTTGCCAACGATTTTACAGACGGTCTTTGTATTCAGGCAATTAAAATGGTATTCCAGTACCTTGAACGCTCTTACAAAAACGGAGCCGCCGACCCTGAAGCAAAAGAAAAAATGCACAATGCATCTTGTCTTGCCGGAATGGCCTTTGCAAATGCTTTCCTTGGCATGAACCACTCTATGGCTCACAAAATCGGCGGTGAATTCCATGTTCCTCACGGAAGGGCAAATGCCATACTTCTGCCTTTTACTGTACGCTACAACGGTTCTCAGCCAACAAAAATTTCAACCTGGCCAAAATACAATTACTACAAAGCTGCCGAACGGTATGCTGAACTTGCAAGGCTTCTCGGTCTTCCTGCAAAAACAACGGAAGAAGGCGTAGAATCTTATGCAAAAGCCTGCGGTGAATTAGGCAAAAAAGTTGGAATAGCCATGAATTTCAAAAGTCAGGGGCTTGATGAAAAGAAATACATGGATTCTCTGGACAAACTTGCTTATCTCGCTTTTGAAGACCAGTGTTCACCGGCAAATCCTCGTGTTCCTGTTGTTGAAGACATAAAGCAGATTCTAAAAGCAGCCTACGACACAGAAGAATTCATCGAAAAGTAACATCCTTATAAAAGATAACAGGGACTGTTCAAAAAAAAGGTGTTCCGTTTTTGGTTTCGGAAGAACTTACGGCCTTTTAATTTTGGACAGTCCTGTTTTTTTTAGTTTTATGCACTTTGCAAAATCACATTCCTTAAGCAAAAGGTAGAAAAATGAATATAGTTCCGGCAAAAATTTTTGACATTCCCGAAATATTAAAAATCGAACGGGCCTCCTTTATTCCGGCCATACAGGAAACTCCGGCAACTTTTCAGGAAAGGCTGGAAATATTTCCCCAGGGATTTCTTCTTCTTCAGGACACATCTTCCACAGCAATCGAAAAAAACGGTCATTCCGTTGCGGCAGGATATTTTACAAGCGAAATATGGAATTTTATTCCTAAAACAGATGATTTTTTTGCATTAAACCATTCATCAAAAAAACTTCACAATCCAAACGGCACAGTCCTTTATGTAAGTTCTTTTGCACTTTTCCCAGAATACAGGGGAAAAGGGCTGGCCCAGTCTTTTTTTAAAGAAAGCCTTAATTCAATATGCCGGGCATTTCCAGACATTTTAACAGTGCTTCTTCTTGTAAACGAAGAATGGAAAGGAGCCTGCCGTATTTACGAAAAAAACGGCTTTACGCAGCTTAGAAAAATCGAAAAATTTTTCCCCAGCCTGCATAATGTTTTTTCCGACGGAATTTTAATGACCGCTTCGGCAAATCTTTTTCGCTAAGGATAAAAAAATGACAATAGAACAATACAGCCATTTCGACACTTTTCGAAAGGAATTAAAAAACTACTGTCAGGAATTCAGCGAAAAATTCAGCAGTGAACTTATTCCCCTTCAAAAAAACGCCTCAAAAAAAGACACCCCCGACTACCCAATAGAAAATCCGGTAGTATACAACACCGCTTTAGACGAAATTACCCGGGAAACAGAAATTAAAAAAATCATCATAGGCGATAATCCCGGCAAAAACGAACAGCTTTCCTGCAACAAAAAATATCTTGTAGGTCAGGCCGGAAAAATTGCCGCCGGATTTTTTCAGAAAAACAAAGAATTCAACACCGACTTTAGAAAAAACGCCATTATTTTGAACAAAACTCCAGTCCACTCAGCCAAAACAAATCACCTTAAAGAAATAATAAAAAATTCCTCCCCGGAATTAAAAGCTGGAATTTATGAAAGCATGGAATGGATGGCAGAAAAAACAGCTTCCCTGCACAAAAATTTATGCCTTAACTCCTGTAATAAAAACGATGAACCGGAATTATGGCTTGTAGGCTACAGCGAATTAAAACAAAAAGGAATTTTTGAACTTTACAGAGATACACTGTTAAAAAACTACACAACTCAAGATTCAATCCAATACTGGAATAAAGTATTTGTTTTTCAACATTTTTCCATGAACCGCTTTTCCGTAGATTTAAAAAACTTTCAGGAAGAAACAAAAATCTTTCAAAAAAATATTGCCGCCCAAAAACTTGGAATTTTACACCGCAAAGAAATATTCGGCATATAAACAGCTTTACTATTTTACTGCAAAACCGTAATTTCCACCCGCCTGTTCAAAGAGCGGCCTTCTTCCGTTTCGTTAGACGCAACAGGATTTTTGCTTCCCCAGCCACGGCAAATAAAAGCCTGCGCATTAACGCCGCGGTTTTTCATTTCCAGAGCAATTTTTTTTGCCCGTTTTTCGGAAAGAATTTTTTCTCCTTCTGGTTTTCCCGTACTTGCCGTATATCCCTCCACAAGAAAAGTTCCTTCCGCCGCCATTTTTAAAATTTCGGCCAGCTCATCAAGCCTTTCTTTTTCTTCTTCCAAAACTTCATCGCTGTCTGGCAGAAACCTTATATTTTTAAGGCTGAGTTTAATGCCAGCCGGAGTTTTTTCAACATCAACACCGCAATAAGTATTGCCGGCCCTTTTAAAAATCGCGTTTTCATCAACAGCCGGAGGAAAATCCGTAAAGTTTGAAATTGTTCCCTTAAAAGAAACAGCAGTTCCATCAGCATAAAAAAAAGTTTCATCAACCCTGTCTGAAATAAGCAGCGGAACACCGTTTTTTTTCCTTATGATTATGTCTGCTTCGTGCCTGCCTTTTGCCTCAATCAAAGAAGAATCGCCTTTAAAATCAACACAGTTACCGTCGTATTTAGTCTGCCACCTTCCCTTTACCAAAAAAACATTTTCCCCTTTGTAAACATCTTCACCACAAAAAACATATTCAACAAGCATGGGAATTCGGGTAAAAATTCCCTTGTTCAAAGGATCCACCGCCCTTTCCCCCTCACCAATCCACGAATCGCCTGTTTCAACAAAATTTTTCGGTACAGTAGGAAAACTCCTGAACGACGGATACCCGTTATCTTTGTACATAGTAAGTTTTCCAGCCGGAGAAATATGAAAAACAGACTGAACGCAATCGTGAATTCCTGCAAAACTGTCCTGATTGTTCCTTAAAGTCTGTTCAATAACATAAAAACTGCCGTCAAACCAAATATCTTTTTCATAAATGCTGCCTTTAGCCAAAAATTTTTTGGACGGAGGGAATGCAGGACTTACAAAAGAACGAATTTCCCTGCTAGTAAGACCTGTGTATTTACCGTTTACATACCGCCGTAAATCAGTCCTTTCTACCAGAGAATATCCTCCGCCTCCTTTATAAGACAAATCCACTTTTTCACAAAAAACATTCCCGCAAAAAATAAATATAAAAATCCAAAAAAAATTCCGCTTCATAATGAAATTATCGGTCAAAAAATATATATTAAATAGAATAAGGGCGTTACCGCCGCAAGCGTCGGTCGGACTTTTCGGGGTTCCGCTGCCGCTCCATTCGCAAGCGAACGGCACAGCCGCCCCTACAATTCCTAACGCAACCGCAGAAAGTGTCAACTTTCGAGGATTGTGTTAGGCTCGTGCACAGAATGTGCACATAAAATAAAGCATTTTTTTGCAAAAAAAATGCCAGATAAACCTGGAGGCTTAACAAAAGCCGGAAGGTTTATCAGAATTCCTAACGCAACCGCAGAAAGTGTCAACTTTCGAGGATTGTGTTAGGCTCGT
>SAMEA3663036__coassemble_1441_pt1 | contig 8910 bp, 7 predicted proteins | sample SAMEA3663036__metabat2_low_PE_004 | metagenome-assembled genome bin SAMEA3663036 (sample SAMEA3663036) | pig gut metagenome | biome: pig gut; feature: pig-associated habitat; material: faeces | place: France | collected 2012 | reverse complement strand
TAGAAGTAAAACCCAGCCTGTTTGCCGCATCCTGCTGTAATTTACTTGTTGTATAGGGAGCTTTCGGCCGTATTGTTTTATCTGTTTCTTTTTTATCAATTACCTTACATTCGGAATTCAAAATTTCACTTATTATTTTATTAACCGTTTCTTCATTTTTTAATTCCGGTTTCTGATTTTTATAGCGGACAAGCTGAGCTGTAAACATTGTTTTGCCTTTTTGAAAATCCGCTTCCAAAGTCCAGTATTCTTCCGGAATAAAATCTTCTACTTCCTTTTCCCGTTCACAAATAAGGCGTAGAGCTACAGACTGCACTCTTCCTGCAGAAAGACCGTTTTTTACTTTTTCCCAAAGAAGCGGACTTAAATTATAACCTACAAGTCTGTCAAGAACACGGCGGGCTTTCTGTGCGTTTACAAGATTTTCATCAATTTCCCTTGGATTTTTTACAGCCTCTTTTATTGCATTTGGTGTAATTTCATTAAAAACAACTCTCTTAATGTCTGCATCTGTTTTTTCTTTTAGAGCATTATTTAAATGCCAGGCAATAGCTTCTCCTTCCCTATCAGGGTCGGAAGCCAGAAGAACATGATCGCTTTTTTTTGCATCTTTCTGTAAATCTTTTAGAAGTTTTGCCCTTCCCCGTACGGTAATGTATTCTGGTTCAAAATTATTTTCAATTTGAATTGCCATTCTGCTTTTAGGCAAATCAATTAAATGCCCCATACTTGCTTTTACGGTAAAACCTTTTCCAAGATATTTTTCGATAGTCTTTGCTTTGGCAGGAGACTCAACAATGACAAGTGTAGATTCACTTTTAGCAGATTTCTTTGCAGCCATTTTTCCTTTCCTAAAAAATCCGTTTTAGCAATTACCTCACCTGATCTAAAAAGTAAAATCAAGCTGGCAATCACCGCCTTTATTTAAACCGGAAAAATCCTCACGGAATTCCCGGCAATAATCATGAAAATCATTTATAACAGAAGCCCCCTCCTCCACAAAACGACGGGGACAATTAAAAAGCTTGTTTTTCAGCCACCGTTCGCCACCATCCTTTCTCTTTTGAGACTGCATTTTCAGCCTTAAAACACACTGCTTTTCAAGCATTTCAGACTGTTCATCAAAACAGGCACTGTGGAAAAAAACATATCTGTTATAATCCAAAGCAAAACCAGCTGTCAACATGGCACCGCCTCCAGAGGGAGACTGAATTATAACAGTAGCAGGACTTAGAGCAGCTAAAATTCTATTCCGCTGAACATATCGGAATTTTGAAGCCAGAATTCCCGGCATATATTCGCTTAACAGAACCCCGCCGTTTTTAAGGATTTGTTCTGCCAGTTTTTTATTTCCGCAGGGAACAACAGAATCAATTCCACAAGGCAACACTGCAGCAGTTTTTCCAAAATTGCTTTCCAAAGCCCCTTTATGCCCCGAAGCATCAATGCCAAAAGCAAGGCCCGAAATTACAGTAAAGCCACTGTCGCCAGCGTCTTTTGCAAAATTATGTGCCGCAGTTAAACCGGAAGGAGTAGCATTCCTGGTACCAGCGATGGAAACACATGAATTAAAAAGACAGTCTGCATTTCCCCGATAAAACAACATGTAGGGAGGATCTTTCATTTCTTTAAGCAGCGGAGGAAAATCATCATCTTCGTAAAACAGATATTTTATTTCCAAAGACTGAATTATCCGATTTGCCACTAAAGCAGCCTTTTTGATTTCTTCCGGAGCAAAAAAACCTTTTCCCACATTTCTTTTTATGATATAGGAGAGTTCTTCAATAGACAATATAGCAAGGGTATTATAACTGTCAATATTTGTCTGAAGGAGAATTTTTTCTTCTGCCGTTAAAAATGTAAGCTGATGAATCATCAGCCTTTTTACAAGTTCATTTTCATCAATTTTCATAGGCGGCATCGAGTACAATTTTCTTGTTTGCTTCTGCTTCCTTTTTTTTCTGGTCGGATTTTGTAATTGAAATTATGTTGTCATACAAATCTACGGCCTTGTCATATTCTCCCTGAACATAATAAGCTCTGGCCAGAACAAACATTATGTCTGTATTTTTAGTTTCTATAGAACGGGCTTTTTCAAGATACGGAATGGCTTTTCCACATTCATCAAGCTCAAAAACATACAGAACTCCCAGCCCGTAAAGAGCCCTTACATACCTGTCTTCAAGTTCAATGGCTCTAAGGTATGCACTTTCGGCAAGTTTTAGGTAATTGTATTTTTCCTGAGAAGAACCTGTTCCATTGTAATCTAAAGCAGCATTGGCCATATAACCGGCACATACACCAACATAGTAAAAAAGATTTTGATTGGCAGGATAATATTGAATTGCAGTTTGGAAAGTTTTAAGGGCTTCTCCATACATTTTTGCATCAAGATATCTGGTTGCAAGAATTTTATACCATATTCCAACCTGTGCATTGGCAAGCTGAACATCCATCGCCCTTTTCTGATATTTTTTTATTGCATCCTTTAACTCAGCTTCTGTTACGGGAGAATCAACCCCCTCTTCCATTTTCTGCATCCGAATAACAGTTTTACTGGAAGTTCCAGAACAGCCAGACAAAAAAAACGAAAACAAAGCAAGCATAAAAATACATGGAATTAAAAACTTCTTGATTTTTTTACTCATAAAAACCTCCGGACAAAAGCGGGATATTCCCAGAAATTGAATTATTTTTTATGCCCAGGGAAAAACTTTTCGTGTTCCGCCTGAAGCTGTTTTTCTTCGATATGAGTGTATATTGTGGTTGTTGCAAGTCCTGAATGACCTAAAAGCTCCTGAACGCTTACTAAATCCATTCCACCGGCAAGCAAATGAGTTGCAAAAGAGTGTCTTAAAGTATGAACTTTTGCATCAATCCCTGCAAGTTTTGCATATTTTTGAAAATTTTTCCACACACCTTTTCTGCTTATTGCTTCACCTTTATAATTCACAAAAACTTCTTCAGGGTTGCACAATACTGTAAGTTCAGGTCTGGCTTTTTCAAGATACAGTTCCAGACTTTCTTTTGCCTTTAAGCCGAAAGGTATCATCCTTTCCTTGCTGCCCTTTCCCTGCACAATAATAATCCGTTCGTTTATATGCAGATTTGCAATTTTAAGGGAACAGGCTTCACTTATACGAAGACCACAGCTATATATAAGCTCAAAAAGTGCCCTGTCCCTTATTCCAAGAAAAGTTGATAAATTAATGGAATCCAAAAATCTGTCAACTTCATCCAGAGAAAGAACTTTAGGAAGGTCGCAGGTTTCGTGGGGGCGCTCCAAAAGGAGAGCTGGATTTTCCTGCCAGACATTCTGTCCTACAAGAAAATTTCCAAACGCCCTCAGTGCAGAAATATCTTTTGCAACAGTCCTTCCCTCAACCTTTTCTTCTTCTGTTCCCCCTGTTCTTCTTCTTGCAAAAAAGAAAACAAGTTCCTTTACAGAAACTTTAGCCAAAGGAATTTTTTCTTCATCAAGCCATTTTAAAAACAAACCGGCAGAACGAACATATGTTTCAGCACCATTTTCACTTAAGCCTTCAACTGTTCTAAGTTCTGTATAAAACTGCTTTAAAAGACCGACCACTTCCATAAATTATTTTTTTGTAAGGTCAATTGACCTTGGAAGTGTATTAAGCCGCCGGCATGCTGGAATAGTATAGTCTACAGGCTCAACCTGACTTTGTCTGTAGGAAAGCGTTCTTTTTTCCGGTTGACTGTAGCCGTCAAACAAAGAACCTAATCCCTGTTGATATTCTTCTGATTTTTTTGCAAGCTTTTCTTCATCTACAGCCTCTTCTGTACAAAGTTCTTCCCTAAAAGAACTGTACATTACTTCAGACGGTCTAAGTACATTTTCAAAATCACCTATGTCAAGAATATTACTGTCATCCTTCTTAACTTCATCTTTTTTTACTTCATCTTTTTTATCGTTCTGAGCAACAGGAGCTTCAGAAACTTCTTCCTTTTGCTGAGGTGTAGAAGAATTAAAACCTGTAGCAATAACGGTTACAGAAATTTTGTCTTCCAGTTCCGGTTCAAGATACAATCCCCAAAGAATACGAACATCTTTATCGGCACTGGCTCTGATTATATCAGTTATTTCCTTACATTCTGTCATGGCAACATTTTTACCGCTTATTTTTACAAGAATATTTTTAGCCCCGTCAATATTTGTTTCTTCCAGAAGCCGGTTACTTATTGCGTTATGAGCAGCATCTACAGCCCTGTTTTCACCGCTACCTTCTCCAATACCTAAAAGGGCATTTCCCTGACCTTTCATAACAGTTTTAACATCGTTAAAGTCTCTGTTTACAAGGCCTGTTTTTGTAATTATGTCAGATATTCCCTGAACTCCCTGCCGCAGAATATCGTCAACCATTTCGAAAGCTTCTGCAACAGAAAGATTTTTCAATCCATCAAATTCAAAAACACGCTGGTTAGGAATAACAATAAGGGAATCTACTTCTTCCTTAAGTTTCGTAATTCCTTCCACAGCAATGCTCATACGCTTATACCCTTCAAAATCGAAAGGAGTAGTTACTACGGCAACTGTTAGAATACCAAGTTCTTTTGCAATTTTTGCAACAACAGGAGCAGAACCGGTACCTGTACCGCCTCCCATTCCTGCAGTAATAAAAATCATATCAGAACCTTCAAGAAGTTTTTTTAAAGCTTCAGATTCTTCTACAGCGGCAGCTTCTCCCAGTTCAGGATTCATTCCCACACCAAGACCATTTGTAAGTTTTTTTCCGATTTGAATTTTACAGTCAGCAAGCGAAATGGAAAGATGCTGAAGGTCTGTATTTATTGCAACAAACTGAACGCCTTCTATACCTTTCCTTACCATGCTGTTTACGGCATTTCCTCCTGCTCCACCACAACCAATTACTTTAATTTTTGCAGGACTAACAACCTGACCGGCATTTGCTTCAAAAATCTCCATATTTTCCTCCCAACCCCATTTTATAAATCAACACGCTTCAACGAAGCATGCCCTTTCAACTTAAAAACAATTCTTTTTTATAAAATTCCACATTTTGTTAAGTACACCATCAGATTTTTCTGATTTTATACTTCGTTTTACCGGCTTCCGACTAAAAATATGACTGCCAGAGGAACCTGTTACAAGACCAACCGCCGTTGCAAAATCAGGTCTTCTGTATTTTTCCTGCAATCCGCCTAAATCGCCCGGGAATCCAATTCTAACTGCACATGTTCCAAAAACATCCTGAGCCAGTTGAACAACACCCGGCATAAGTGCACCGCCACCAGTAAGAATTATGTTACCATCCAAAGTAGAATTTACCTTATTTACGATTTCTTCCCTTACCAGAGAAAAAATTTCCCTCATACGAGGTTCAATTATTCCAAAACAAATTTCCGATCGTCTGCAAACTTCAGGTTCCCGTCCGCCGGCTCCAGGAATAACGATTTCGCAGTCCTCCTCCAAAGCATCTGCCCAGCAGCAGCCGTAATCAAGTTTAATTTTTTCGGCAGTGGCCAGTGGAATTCCCCTTACAATGGCAATATCGTTTGTAACAAGATTCCCACCAACAGGAACAGATACATTGCAAATTGGCGCATCGTTATTGATTACAGTAACATCTGTTGTTCCGCCGCCTAAATCAATAAGCACAGAACCCAATTCCCTTTCATCCTGAAGCATGACGGCATTTGCAGCAGCAAGGGTTTTAAGCATTATCCCGTCAATTTCGCAGCCAAGCCGTTCAATGCACTCAACAATATTTGCAACAACAGTTTTAGAAGCCAGAACAGTATGAACTTCAGCCTCCAGACGAACTGCTATATTTCCCAAAGGATTTCTGCAGTCCACAGTACCGTCTATTTTAAAATTCTGCGGAATGGAGTGAAGAAGCAGCTTGTCTTCTGGAATTTGTATTGCATTTGCACATTCCATTACTTTTTTTATATCATCATCAGTTATTTCTCTGGGACTTTTTCCGTGGGAAGAAATGGCAACGAGTCCTTTGTTATTCGTGCTTTCAATCTGGACACCGCCAATTGCCGCATAACAGGAAGTTACTTCATACCCGGCTTCCTGTTCAGCTTCTTCAATGGATTTTTTTATACAATCCATTACGCTGTCTCTATTTACAATAACGCCATTTCTGAGGCCAAAGGACGGTTTTTGTGCAACACCAATAATTTCAATTTTTCCGCCTTCCAGCACTTCACCTATTACAGTACGGACAAAACTCGAACCTAAATCCAAACCTACAATTATGTTGTTTATATTATTCAAGAGAATCCTCCGTTTTTACAGTAGAATAATGATATGAAATTGTGCCATAACGAAGATCTATTAAATCTACATTACCTTTAGACTCAATATTGCTAACCACATCCAAAGTAAGCAGCATTTTCTGCAAAGTTTTTTCATCAAGAACACGATCTGACACAACCTTCAGTTTCGACTGCACAGGAAACAGAACAATCTCGAAATTTCCATATTCTCTTGGCACAACATGGATTTCAGAAACAGCCTCAAAACACTCTGGATTTTCCTGCCGAATTGAAACAATCTGGTCAATCAAAACACTGTATTTTGAAGGAAGCCTCATACCTTCAGGAATATTTTCAACGGGAATTCCTGAAATAATCGGTACAGATGTGTTTATCGAAGAAGAAGACCGTACGGGGAATAATATTCCTTTTTTATCTATTTGAACAGGGACAGTCTTTTTTTCCGTATTAATAAATGTCATGGCAACAGGTTTCCGCTCCGTTACATTTATATAAACTTTATCCGGAAAAACCTTTTTCAATTCAACATTTTCTACGCCTGCAAGGGATGAAATTTTGGAGCAGACTTCAACTTCATTGAATTTTATAAAATTCTTTGCAAGGCTTTCGCCACAAAAATCAACCAAATCTTTTTCCGAATATGAGTTTAAACCAGAAAACCGAACATTTATATTTCCAAGACAAGGTACAATAAAAAAATATGTACATACTTCAACAAAAAGCAGTAAAAAAAGAACGATAAAAAGAATTTTTAAAACTTTTACCTTTACATCATCTTTTTTTCTGGTAGGAGTTATGTTCTCTGTATCAAAAAACGCTATATCACTCATAAATTTATATCCCCAACTGAATAAATTCCATTTTCATATTCGGCACTGCACCTTGATGCATTTACTATAAAACCGCACATTGCAAGCGTACACATCATTGAAGAACCGCCAGAAGAAAAAAACGGCAGCGGTATTCCTGTTGAAGGAAGTACACCGCCAACAACAGCAATATTCAACATCGACTGAAAAGCAATAGATGCCCCAAAGCCAAAAGAAGCCAATGCTGCAAAATAATCACCGCAAGATGTTGAAATTTTAAATATTTTATAAATGAAGTAAAACAGCAGGGCAAGATAAATAATAACGCCAAAAAGTCCCGTAGCTTCTGCCCAGCCTGCAAATACATAATCAGACTGAACTTCAGGCACATGAACAGCTTTTGTCATTCCAGAGCCAAACCCCTGACCGAAAATTCCTCCATTTGAAATTGCCTTTATTGAATTTGACATTTGAAAATTATAAGTCTGCTGATGGCTGTCTTTTGCCAGAAAACCGATAATTCTGTTCATCCTGTAAGGTTCCAGAAAAATCATAAGGCACACAACAGGAAGTCCAAGACCTGCCACAGGCAAAAACCACTTTAATTTTGCTCCGGCAGCAAAAAACATCAACAAACCGATAAAAAAAACAAAAAAGCATGTTGAAAAATCCGACTGAGCAAAAATAACCAGCGTAAAAACAACAAGACCTAAAATTGCACCGGCAATGTTTTTTTCTTCTGCCGGCAGTTTTTCCTGCTTGTCAAAAATATTGGCAAGATAAAGAACAGAAGCAAATTTTATAGCTTCAGAAGGCTGAAAAGTTGAAAAATAAGGCATCCGTATCCATCTTCTGGCTCCGTTTCTCGAAACACCAATACCGGGAACAAAAGTCAGCAGACAAAGAATTATGGAAGCAATAACAATAAAGGGAATAATTTTTCTTATTTTTTCCATTCCCATTACAGAAAACAGCAGAAAAAAAACTAACCCTGCAAGAGAACTTACAAGCTGCCGTTTTACAAAATAAAATGAACTTCCAAAACCAGATTCCCCTTTTGCCGCAGAACACAAATACAGGGTAACAAGACCAATACCCCACAAAATCATTACAAGAAGAATAAAACCCGTATCACTTTTTTTATAGGAGGAAACTGATTTTTCTGCAAAAAAATTAAAGTTATGCATCTATCTATTTTTCTCCCGTAAAATTTTCTTCAAGTTTGAGTATAAGCCTGTCCAAAGCAATACCGTGACTAGCCTTTAAAAGAATAAAATCCCCGCTGGATGCAAAATCCTTAATATGACGGGCGGCAAGTGCAATATCGGAATCAGTGTAAGTTGAAAAATATTCCATACGACAGGAAGAAGTGTTGTTTTTTTCAGCTTCTTTCCAGGCAAACTCCATTTCTCTGCCAATAAAAACAATCATCTGAACATGCGCAGACACCGCATCCCTTCCAATTTTTTCATGAGCAGTTTTTGAATTTTCTCCCAGTTCCAGCATATCGCCAAGAACCAGTATTTTTTTTCCGGTAAAATCAAGATCAGATACAAATTCAACAGCTTTTTCCATTGAATCTGGGTTCGCATTGTAGCAGTCTTCTAAAATTGTATAATTTCCTTTTCTTATACAGCTCCGCCCGCTTAAAGGTTTTACATCTTCAAGACCTGCGGCGATTTCCTCTGTAGAAAGGCCTAAAACTTCTGCAAGTTCAATCACTCCTAGAGCATTATAATAGTTATAGATTCCAGGCAGCTTAAAATGAACAGGCTTACCGTTTAATTTAAACTCACAGCCTTCTATACCGTTATCCTTTACAAATTCAATT
>SAMEA3663036__coassemble_1391_pt1 | contig 9111 bp, 11 predicted proteins | sample SAMEA3663036__metabat2_low_PE_004 | metagenome-assembled genome bin SAMEA3663036 (sample SAMEA3663036) | pig gut metagenome | biome: pig gut; feature: pig-associated habitat; material: faeces | place: France | collected 2012 | reverse complement strand
CTTTCGGAACAGACAGAAAAAGAGTAACGCCCATACTGGCAATAAGCCCCATTCCTACAGTATAAACAGGTGCATTTATAAAACGAATCATATCGTAAAGACCAAAACCATCATCAATGGCACCGCCCGGAGAATCAATATAAAGATAAATAGGTTTGTCGGAATCGGCTTCAAGAATTAAAAGCTGTTTTACGATTTTTTCTACCAGTTCTTCGTTAACTTCCCCACTAACAACAATCTGACGGGTAGCAAGAAGTTTATCAAGCAAAGAATCCTGTCCCTGTTTTTTTTCTGATTTTTTTTCTTCGTTCAAAATAAAGTTGCTCATTGTTAAAATATAGTAAAAAAAGAAAAGTTTGTCTAATGGGAAAAACAGAGCCTTCAGCATTATAAATTGATGAGAAAAATTGTGGCGCGAAGGAGCGAATAGTCAGGGCAAAAACATCTTAAGAATAGCTGCGGACTTTGGTGATTACACAGTGAATTTAACGGCAAAACAGAAGTTTTTCTGCGTTAGCAACATGGAGGGCTGCCGCAGGCAGGTGCAACGCACCGAGCGGCTTGAGCGAGCCTGGAATACTGCGACCCGAAGCGGAGTGCAACGAAGCGCAGGGGAACGCCCGAATAGAAACTGTTTAAGGTTTCTTGTAACATTTGTATCATTTAATTAAAATCTCATTTATGGAATTAAGGATTTTGGGTTCTGGTACCAGCCATGGTGTTCCTGTTATAGGATGTAATTGTTCTGTATGCCGTTCAAAAAACAAAAAGGACAGCAGACTTCGTTGCAGTGCCCTTATTACGGCTGGAAATAAAAACTATCTTATTGATGTGGGGCCGGATTTTCGACAGCAGGCTCTTAAAGCCGGCATAAGCAGTCTGGAAGCTGTTTTTTTGACCCACTCTCATGCAGATCATATTCACGGAATAGACGATTTAAGAATATTCAGCCACAAAAATTCCAGAGCGATGAATGAAAATTTAAAAATAAAGGAAAAATTTCCGGAAACAAAAGGTCAGGGGCTGCCGATTTATACAAGTTCCAGAACAATTGAGCATGTAATGTCCAGTTTTCAATATATTTTTGTAGACCACGACAAGGGCGGAGGTGTTCCAAAACTCAACTTTATTCCGGCAGACGATTTTTCCACAGACAATCCAATAAATCTGGAAGAAATTTCTGCTGTTCCTGTTCCTCTGCAGCACGGCAACAGACACACTTTCGGCTGGGTATTTTCCACTGTAAACAACGACGGAAAAACTCATTCCCTTGCATACCTTACAGACTGTAGTTTTATATGCGATAAATCCCTTAAAACCGTAAAAACTTTTAATGAAGATGGTGTGCTGGATGTGCTTGTTATTGATGCCCTTAGGGAAAAACCTCATTCATCCCATAATTCTTTCCGCCAGGCTTTGGAATATGCAGACATTATTCAGGCAAAACACACATACTTTACTCATATAACCCACGACTTTAAACACAGGGAAATTCAAAAATACATAAACAGGGAATTAAAAACAAAAGGGAAATACGAAAATTTAAAGAGGATAATAAAAAACGGCGGTTCAGTTTCGCCCGCCTTTGACATGCTCAAAATTACAGTTTGAATAATTGACATAAAAAAGTAATTAAGATAGTATATGAAAACTCACGCGTAATTTATTCGAGGTAGGTATATATTATGTCAAGAATTTGTGATGTTTGTGGAAAAGGCTCTATGACAGGTAACAAGGTTTCTAAATCTTACAACCACACACGCCGTACTTGGAAGCCAAACCTTCTTAAAGTAAAAACTGAAGTTGGCGGTACAACTGCTACAATAAATGTATGTACTCGTTGTCTGCGCAGCGGTTTTGTAACAAAAAAGATTAATGTTACACCTGCAAATGTTCCTGCTGATTCAAACTAAGTTTTCCTTTTAATGCAAGAGAAAAGGCTGTCTGAAATATCAGACAGTCTTTTTTTTGTTTTAGTCATCCATAACGGCTAATGCAAGCTGATCGGCACAGGATGTGTTTTTTGAACCGCACAGGTTTCCATGGAGTTTTTCGTAAATTTCCCGGTCTTTCATGCCTTCAACAAGTTTTGCCACGGCCTTTAAGTTTCCGTTGCACCCGCCTGTAAAACAAACATTGGTAATTGTTCCATCTGGAGCCTTGTCGAATGATATGGAAGTTGAACAGGTTCCATGGGTTTTAAAAATATGTTTTTTAGTTTCCATATTTAAAGTCTATTTTAATTTTTGTTTACGTGCAAGTATGCTCTACTGTATTTAAAATTATCGTTAATAAACAAAACTTTATCGTTTTTCGATAAAATTATATTGACAAACAATAAAATTCTCCTGTATTATTTTTTTAGGCGCCAAACATTATTTTTGCCGGAACCACGGCCTTTAACACATGGAGGAATTTATGAATCTTTCAAAAACAACAAAAATCATTTCAAAAATTTTCGAAGTAATGTTCTTTTTCAGTTCACTGGTAATGATTGCCTGTACAATTTTTTCTTTTGCCAATCCTCAGCTTTTGGGAAATTTTCTTCTGGAAAGCGTAGGTAACGGTACTATTGCCACCAACGGATTTGAAATTCAAATTGCCGGTAAAAACGGAGAACTCCTAGTTGGGGCAATGCGATTTTTCTGTTTTGCAGGTGTTTTTTCCATGCTTGCCTATACTATGATTTTCAGGAATATTTTTCTTATTGTAAAAAACACAGAAGGAAAAACCTGGTTCAGTCAGGGAAAGACTCCTTTTCAAAAAGACAACATAAGGATGATCAGAGAAATAGGAATTTTCAGTATTTTTATTCCTCTGTTTGAAATTTTCTTAAGCATTATTGCAAAAATTGTTCTTGGAGTTGATAACACAGAAATTTCTGTCCAAATAAACGGAATTGTAATGGGTATTGCCGTAATTTTTCTTTCAGAAATTTTTTCGTACGGACAAAAACTGGAAAAAGATGTTGAGGGGCTTATATAATGGGAAAAATCGTTCTTTATCTTGACCACATTATGCTTGAAAAAAAAGTTTCACTTACGGAACTTGCAGAAAAAGTCGGGATTACAAACGCAAACCTTTCAAAAATAAAAAACAACAAAGTGAATGCAATACGGTTTTCCACGCTTGAATCAATCTGCGAAATACTGGAATGTACCCCCGGCGATATTTTAAAATACGAAAAATAGCAAAAATAAAACTGTTTTCGGCCTTATTCTCCGTGAACTTCATCTAACAGGGCTTCGTAAAGCGTAAGCAAATCTTTGTTGGAGCGGCGGAGAGAGGCCGCAATTCGCCGTGCAATTTTATACATTACCTTGTATCCCAATTCAACCTCTTCGCTGCACAAAAGTTGGAATTTATTTCCGTCAAGACAAAGTGTCCTGCAGTTTTCCAAAGCAACAACAGAAGCAGAACGGCTGTCTCGGTCGATTAATGCAACTTCACCAAAAAAAACATTCTGAGCAGCATTTAAGTTGACTACAGCAAACTGTTCGTTGCCCGGAGTATTGCGCCTTACCTGAACAGTTCCTTCGTAAAGAATAAAAAGAGAATCACCTATTTCTCCTTCCTTAATTATAACATCCCCTTTACTGAAATTTTCCGGTTCCAGAAGATTGCATACTTTTGCCAGTAAATTCATATTTTTACTGTTCTTTTCGCTGAAATCTGAAAAAAGTTCAATTTTAGAAAGTTTGTCGATAATCTGCTCATTACATTCCATATAACTACTCCCGTTCTGGCTGTAAAAAATTTCAGCTAATTTTCTTCATCATTTCGTGAATGACCTCTTATGAATATTGCTTTGGAATTTCTGGCAATAACATATTCATCGCTGGGGGAAAACACAGGAAGATTGCTTTTTAAGGATTTTACCTTTTTTAAATTGGAAACAATCTTTTCCATGTCGGGATTTTTCTGGGCTTCTGCAAGAGCTTCTTTTCTTCTCGTATAGAAATTTCCTGTATTTTCAAGCAGACCGATTAAAATGTCTTTTGTTTTCAGGGAAGTTCTGTATTCTCCGTATGAATGTTCAATAAATTTTTCAGGAATATCTTGAATAAAAAGAGCGGACTCTGTTTCTTCACAAATCAATTCCCTTAAAATGTGGCTCATGCCTTTTCCGCTGGATGCCTGAACTAAAAGATTCTGCTGATAATCAACAGACAAAATTATTTCGTCGCACCGGGCAAGGGAAAGGTGCTTTTCGAATTTTGAATCGATTATTTCTGCCACACAGTAAATCCGCGGATTTAAATTTTTAACGGTAATTACGGCAAGAACTGTTCTGGAATCTGTTTCAAGGTCGGAAAATTTTTGCGAACAGTCGGCAAGAATCAGTACTTTTTCGGCAGTTTTTATTTGTGCTTTTAAAAGGACATCTTCATCGGTAAAATCGCCTTTCAAGTAGTTTATTCCCTTAAATCTTTCAGTTGCCTTTAGTTTTTCTATTTCTGCCTGAGGAGCATTATTAACAAGAACAATTTTTTCGGGAGGAGTTTCGCTGTTTGCCTGTAAAATTCCGTCCAGAAGTTTTTCAAATCCTGTTTTCCAGCCGCATATTAAAAAATGATTTTTTATTTTTGTCATTTTTAAAAGTCCCCTGTCTTTTTTCTGCTGACGGTCAAATAGAAATGAAGCAAATTTTCCCGATAAACCGCCAAAAATTGCAACGCCTGCAATAAGAAGCACCATTGCAGAAATTCGCCCCAGCATTGATTCCGGCGCAATATCCCCGTAGCCAACTGTGGTTATTGTTACGAGGGTATACCAGAATGCATCAAAAAGTGTATTTATTTCTGAATTGGTTTTCTGTTCACTTTTAAAAATAAGAACCATAACTGTAAAAAGCAGTATAAAAATAATTATTCCCCACAAAAAAGCTGGAGATGAAAAAAGTTCTTTTATGCGGAAAAATATTTTTTTTAGTTTCTGTTTAAAATTATGGAACTTCATATTCTAATATCTTAATAAAAAATAAAAGGCTTTTCAGGACCGGTTACCGTTACATTTTCAAAAACTGCATCCGGTGCATTGATGATTCTAAAAGACTTTTCCTTAACTTCCGGCAAACCAAAAAACATATCGCTTTCCATAGGAGAAATGCAGGAATTTTCGTCTGTTGAAAATACACAGTCCTTTATAAGAAGATTTTTTACAGGAACCTCCGGGAGTCCAGCAATAAGACCGGCACTGGCACGACAGTTTTCTGCAGTAACATTTACTATGGAAACATTTTCCAGGACGGGAGTATCATTTTTTACAGGCTGTCTTTCCAGACTGAACATTTTTGAGCAAGGATCATATTCTCCGCAGGAATAATACATGTTTATTGCCACAGGGCATAGAGTATCGTTCATTTTTATGTTTTCCAGATGAATACCCGACAAAACTCCGCCCCGTCCTCGCCGGGATTTTATTCTGATTCCCCTGTCCGTTCCGCTTAACAGGCAGTTTCGTGCAGTAACATTTTCTATTCCTGCTGCCGTTTCAGAACCTAAAACAAGACCTCCATGAGCATAAAGAACCTGACACCCTTCAATAAGAATGTTTTTTGAAGGGACATTGCACCTTATGCCGTCTTCACCAGAACCAGATTTTATGCATATTCCGTCGTCGCCAACAGAAACAATGCAGTTTTTGATTATTACATCCTGACAGGAGTCAATATCAATACCGTCTGTATTTGGTGCATCAGCAGGATTTTCTATGTACAGGTTTTCCAGCCTTAATTTTTTTACATAAAGGGGATGAACAGTCCAGAAAGGAGAATTGATGATTTTTATTCCTTCAACAACAACATTTTCGCAGTTTGAAAATTCCATAAAACTAGGCCTTAAAAACTGGCTCTGCCGGCCACCGCCTCCCCCAGGCTGTTTTTGATATCCGGGATTCATCGATGCAAAAAGGAGTTCAAAATCTTCTACAGGCTGCTTTTGATTTTCTCTTTTTGCAAAAGCCAAATCCCACCATTTTTTACCATTGCCGTTTAGCGTGCCTTTTCCGGTAATTTTTATGTTTTTTGATTTTGCGGAATAAACAAGCGGATGCATTGCAAAACATTCAACGCCCTCCCATCTAGTATAAACCGGCGGATAAAATGAAATTTTATCTGTAAAGATAATTTCTGCACCTTCTTCAAGAAACACTGTTGTATCGGAAGGAATTTCCAAAGGACCTGTAAGGTACCTGCCTTTTTTTATTCTAAGCGTTCCTCCGCCACAACGGCATATTTCCGAAAAAGCCATGGCAAAAGCATTTACATTGTTGAATATTCCATCGCCTTTGCCGCCAAACTGTTCAAGAAAAAAATCCATAACAATAAAACTCCTGTAAAACTCCGCACCAGTGGCGGTCTTGGATTGCTGTGAAAAAAATTGCCATATTTTTTGTGCATGTTACAGGCAATGACAGATTTTATCATGCCGTATAGCAGGCACTACACTTGCTATTTAACATAAGTTTCAAGCCATGTTATTGAAAGAGCCTGCCATTGGCGTGCCGTTCCAGAAGCTCCATTTACGCCAAATCCGTGGCCAGAAGCAGGAAAAACATGAAGTTCTGTTTTTACTCCGTTTTTTCTTAAAGCCTGCCAGTACGGAATAATGTTTCCCTCAGGATTTACAGACTTATCGTTTATTGCACAGCATAAGAATGATATAGGGGCTGTTTTGGTTACATGATTTTCCAAAGACCACTCATCTTTTAATTGGCTGGAGGCATTTTCGCCTAAAAGATTTTTCTGGCTTAGAGAATGAGTTCTTTCATCCTGCATGGAAATAACAGGATACATTAAAATCTGAAAAGCAGGCTTTGCACTTCTCCATGTTTTTTCTTTTTCGGAAGAAAAATCCGCTTTATCTACAGGTTTATAAACTTCCCTGTCGTAAAAAAGTGCAAGGCTTGCTGCAACATGGCCACCTGCTGACGATCCAATTACACCTATTTTTGCTTCATCTAAATTAAATTCGCTGCTCCGGCTTTTTATTATGCGCATGGCTCTCTGGGCATCCTGAAGGGAAACAGTTTCCTTTGATTTGTGATCATCGTTGGGAGTTCTGTACACAAGAACAAAACATGTATAGCCTGCATCGTTATAAGCCTTTGTATAATTAAGTCCTTCTTTATCGTACACAACACGCTGATAGGAACCGCCCGGAATAATAAGGATACCTTTTTTATTAGGAGTTTCCGGCTTGTAAACTTCAAAATACGGTTCTGTAACTGCACTTATTGCCCTATCATGGCTAGATGGAGCACCCCGTTCTTCGACATTTTCCTGAATCTTTAATTTTTCTGAACCGGGACCTTTTTTCTTTGGCCAAAGGTAAACTTTTTCCTGGGCAAAAATTGAAAAAGAAAAAAACAGGAAAACTGTGAATAAAAATAATTTTTTAGCTTTCAAAGAAGACCTCCAAGGCAAATTTTACCTCTCCCCGAAAATTAAAATACTAAAAATGCCTTAATTAAAAATATCTATTTCATTATAATACGACTGAAAGAATAATTACATAGGAAAACAGAACCTTCCTGCAACTGCGGCAAGTTTTGGCTTTTCGCTAACGCAGGGTTTTACTGGAGATTTGTATGTTTAATATTGGCTGGCATTTAAGTGCATCTGAAGGCTTTTTTGGAATGGGAAAAACGGCTTTTGAAAACGGGGCATCGACTTTTGCTTTTTTTACAAGGAATCCCAGAGGCGGTCAGGCAAAGCCTTTGGATAAGGAAGATGCTTTAAAACTGAATGATTTTCTTAAAGAAAAAAATTTTGCACCGCTTGTTGTTCATGCGCCATACACATTAAACGCCTGTTCCGACAAAGAATCTGTCCGGGAATTTGCCCTTCAGGCTTTTTCGGAAGATTTGGAACGGATGGAAGCAATTCCCGGCAACTACTACAATTTTCATCCGGGAAGCCACATGAAACAGGGCATTGATGCCGGTATAAATATGATTTGCACTCTTTTAAATAAAATCCTTTCACCGGAACAAACTACAACAGTTCTTCTTGAAACTATGGCCGGAAAAGGCAGCGAAGTTGGAAGCCGGTTTGAAGAACTTAAGGCGATTATTGACGGTGTTGAACTTTCTGACAAACTGGGAGTATGTCTTGATACCTGCCATGTTTACGATGCCGGTTACGACATAAAATCAAATTTGGACAGTGTTCTCGAAGATTTTGACAGAGTTATAGGTCTTCAAAAACTTAAAGCCATTCACTTAAATGACACTAAAAATCCTTTCTGCAGTCACAAAGACAGGCACGAAAAAATTGGGCAGGGGTTTCTTGGACTTGAAGTTTTTGAAAAAGTAATAAATCATCCCTCGTTAAAAGAACTTCCATTTATTCTGGAAACACCTCAAGAGTCTGTAGCAGGTTATGCTGAAGAAATTAAACTTTTAAAAGGACTGGTCGGCTGAAAAACTTTGTGCGGACAACATAAAAGAACAGCCGGCTGAATTATTTTTATGGAATCTGAAATTACAAAGGCATTAAGAGATTTTTCCAGGTCATTTAAAAAATTTTCCTCCAGTTCCAAAAACGACTGTATACCCCAGAAAAAATCTTCATCAAAAGACAGCCTTCTTCAGGAAGAAATCAACTTAAAGGAAGAAAAATTCCGTAGCGGAATTATTGCCACCTACAGAATTTACAAAAATCCCTTTGAAGCTCTGGGGCAGGAATCTGATAGAGCTGCAGCCATAAACAGTGATGAACAGCTTCTCTTTAAGGCCTATGAACTTTACAGAAAAGTAATGGAACTTAACAGGGAAAATCCTGAAGAAACAGGTGATACTTTTATTCAAAATTTTACGATTTTCTCTCCCCTTTCCCAAAAAGCTGCGTATACGGAAGGCGGACAGTTTATTTATCTTTGCCTTTGGCTTTATTTTGAAAAGAAATGTCAGGAGTACATACCTTTTTTTGAAACTTTTCAGGAAAAATCCGGCGAAAAAAAACGGCTGTCTTTTACAGAAAAAGACAGTTACTCATGCTCTTTCCACGACAAAGAAATTTTTGAAATTGTAAGGCAGGAGTTTTATTCATGACAAAAGAACTTACAAACGGTCATCCCCTTAAAATCATCTTCAATTTTGCTGTTCCTG
>SAMEA3663036__coassemble_1378_pt1 | contig 9197 bp, 5 predicted proteins | sample SAMEA3663036__metabat2_low_PE_004 | metagenome-assembled genome bin SAMEA3663036 (sample SAMEA3663036) | pig gut metagenome | biome: pig gut; feature: pig-associated habitat; material: faeces | place: France | collected 2012 | reverse complement strand
AGGTTCTGTCCACGCAGGAGCATCATGATTTTTGTATTTGGCATTGCTGCGTGAAGTTTTCTAAGGCGCTCCCAAGGGTCTTCGTTCAAAAAGCGGATGCAAGAATCGTAAGTTGCACCACCCCAGGCTTCTGCAGCCCAGTAACCGATTTTATCGATAGCAGGAGCGATTGGCAGCATGTCAGCCAAAGTCATGCGTGTAGCGTGAAGTGACTGTGTAGCATCACGCAATACAAGTTCAGAAATTCCAATTTTTTTAGACATTTTCGTTTTCCTTCCTAAGTTTTATTTTTTTTCGCGTAGAGCGACGGCAATGGCTGCAACGACAGCTTTTTCATCTACAGCATCTGCACCGGCAGCAGGAGCTGCGATACCATCAGCCTTTGGAGCTTCAACATCAAGTTTTGCAGCATGAACAATAATACGAAGAAGATTCATACAGGCAATCATGATAATAAGGAATCCAAAGACAACACACATTCCCAGCAGAGTTAAAACAACACTCTGACCAAGCATTGAACCGATTGTCATATTTCCCCCATAAAGAAACAAAATAAAATATTTTGACGATGATTATAAATTAAACGGTGGCTTTGTTCAATAAACCGTGCAAACCTAAATGAAAGTAAAATAACTTTTTAAAAAGGTAAAATTACAAATTTCCGTGAAAAACATTATGAGAATTAAGATTTCGCTTTTCCTCAGCCTTTTCCGCCGGACTTAACAAACTACACAAAAAATCTCAATCTGCCGTACGGGAATTTCTGTGTTCCAGAAAAGTAAGGAATTCATCTTTTGGAATTGGACTTGAATAGTAATATCCCTGAATGTATCTGCACACCAGCTCATTATTAAGCCGGAGATTTTCAAAACATTTTGCACTGCTTTCGTTATCAATTCCTTCAATAAAAATTTCCTTGCCCAGCTTTACAAGCATTTGAATTGTATCACGAATAACAATCCACATTCTGCTGTCGTCCATTTCATCAACAAAAGCCTTGTCCAGTTTTATTATGTCAAACGGAAGCTTTATTACCCGTTCAATATTGGAATAACCCGTACCGTAATCATCCAGGGCAATTTTTATTCCAGCTTTATGGAGAAGCGTAATATTCTGTTCAACTACAAAAGGATTAAAATCCGCAGAGTTTTCTGTAATTTCAAACCGAAGCTGCTCCGGAGCAACGCCATACTCGCTTATGGTCCGCAGAATATTGTCTACCAGATTAGATTCAATACACTGAGCTGTAGATAAATTTATTTCTATAAACTGAAGGCCTGCCTTTTTAAACTCCGGTGAAGAAATAAAACGGCACACTTCCTTAAGGACAAAATCGCCTATTTTATGAATATCGCCGTTGGATTCTGCAGCAGGAATGAATATAGACGGCGGAATATACCCCAATTCTTCATCTTTTAAACGCACCAGAGCTTCTGCACATATAAATTTTTTATGTTCAACACTCCACACAGGCTGATAAAAAACTTCAAACCGACTGGAAGCCAGGGCATTTTTAAGAATTTTTTCTATGGAACTTTTTATTCTGAATTCTTTTGATGAAGAAACATTTTTTATGTAAACAGGGGAATCTGTGCTGCCAATAACTTTGTGAAAATTTTTTGTAAAATAATAAAAAAACTCAAAATCTTCAATATCGTCTGGAAGCCGTAACAAACACACAGAAAGCTGAGGAAAAAGTTCAAATTTTCTGAAATCCGTTTTTTTTGTTAATTCGGAATTGATTTTTTCTGCCAGTGCCCCGATTTTATTGTCTTCATCTTCTGAAGCAACTGCAAAAAGAGAATCATTCAGATAATAAAGTTCAAAATCATCAGTTTTGTCTGGGAAACAGGCTTTTATTTTTTGGGCAATAAACCTTAAATATGCAGAATAATTTTCCTGTCCTATGTAAAGCGAAAGATTTTTGTGGTTTGTTATTTTTATAAAAAGGACTTTTCCTTCAATGTTGAAATTGAAAAATTTAAAACAGTCATTAAAAAAAGTTTTTTCAGTTTTTGAATCCACCATGGAATTTAGGGAAAGTTCGGGGATTTTTGTAAAAAGCAGCACGAGATAACAGGAAACTGAAAGAATGAATATATTTGCATTTATGAAAAACGGAACAAAACAGTATATTCCCGCCATACAAATATTGATTATAAGGAGGAAAAACGGAAGAAGAATTAAAGAACATCTTATAAGTTTTTTAAACCGTATGAAAACTGCAATACCGAAAAATATGGAAACAGTTATGGAAAAAGGAATTAAAACGCAGGCAGGATTTTTAAAATACTCCATTGCACCGCTTATATAAAAAAGTTTATTTGAAGGAATATTGCATAAAACAAGCAGGAAAGGAACGGCATTCAACACAACAACAAAGAATCTGTACAGTTTTTTTGTTTTTATTATGTTCCAAAGTCCGCTAAAGGAATAAATGTAATATATGGTGGCATAGGAAGCAAGGATAAGGAGGAAGATATATGTATAAATCATTACATAGCAACAGTTCCTTATATACATGGTGTAGGGAGCATTTGCCAGAAGCCCGCTGTATACGAGTCTGGAAAGGGCGGCGAAAAACAAAAATATTAAATTAACGAAAAATATTTTGTTTGCCCGTCCCACACATGTCTTTTTAAAAAAATCTGCCAGAATAAGAATGCCGATAATAATAAAGCCGCAGAGGTCAAAGAAAAAATTAATTTTCATCCAGTCCTCCATTAGAATTACAGTTGTGCTTTTTTACAAAATCAAGATAGTCTTCTTTTTTTAGCGGCTTAGAAAAATAATACCCCTGAATATAATCACACCCCAGCGAAACAAAATAGTCAAAGGCGTCCTTATCTTCAATTCCCTCCACAAGAATAAGTTTTTCCATTTTTTTAAGCATCTGCACAGTTTCTCGGATTACCACATTCATTTTTTCTGACTTGTATTCGTCGGCAAGAGTTTTGTCCAGTTTTATTATGCTAAGCGGAAGAGTTGCCAGTCTTTTCATATTGGAATATCCCGTTCCATAATCGTCCAGAGAAAAATTAACACCGGAAGATGATATTTTTATAATGTTGCTGTCAAAAACTTCCGGATTAAAATCGGCGGCAGTTTCTGTAATTTCCAGATTTATCTGAGATGGAGAAAGATCAAAATGATTTATAACGGCACATACCTTTTCAAAAAGATTTTCTTCGATAGCCTGAGCAACAGAAAGATTAATTTCTATATAATCCAGTTTTAAGGCAGAAAAATCACATTCCGAAATAAAGCTGCACACATCTTCCAGAACAAAATCACCGATCTGATGAATTGCACCGCTATACTCTGCAGCAGGAATAAAAAGTGCAGGAGAAACAAAGCCGTACTGAGGATCATTTAGGCGGATAAGAGCTTCTGCCGAGCTGAACAGTTTTTTTCTGACATTATAAACAGGCTGATAATACATTTCAAAACGGGAATTTTCCAAAGCCGCTTTTATAATGTCGTCTAAATTAACCTTTATACAGAAATCCTTTGACATAACCTCGCTGGAAAGATTAACTACAGAATCTGTCTGGGAAACAATTGCAGAATAATGAATGCAGAAATTAAGGAGGGACTTTAAATTTTTTAAGTCGTCAGGACACCGGCACCGGCATATTTTGGAGCTGAAAAGAAGTTCTGCTTTATCAATTTTTATTTTTTGATTCATCATAAGCAAAACAGCATTAGATACGCCGTCAAAAAAACTCTGATTTTCTTTCAGGGAAACAATTGCATAAAAACCAGGCGAAATTGTGTAAACATCTGTTTCTTCACTGCCGCATATTTCGTAAAACCGTTTAATAAGGGAAGACTGAAAAAGATTTATAGTCTGGGTTCTGAACTGAGTTTTAAGGGAGTCGAACATTTCTATTTTTACAAAAAGAATGTCCATAGGCGTATTTGACCAGAAAATTTTTCCTGCATCACCAATAAAGGCATGAAAATTAAGGCTTCCAGTATCAATATCAATATTTTCTTCCGGCTTTTGAACTGCCAGCGTAAAAAGAAGAATTGAAAACGCTGTGCAGAAATTTTCTATTGTAAAGTCTGGAAATAAAAACTGAAAGGTAGAACCGCCTACGCTGATGAAAATCAACATAAGAAAAACGGAAAAAATCAGTTTCGATAAAATTTTTCTGGACAGTATAACGGTAATGAAAGCCTGAATAAAAAAACAGAAAGCATTAAGGTACAGTGCCAGAATGTACGGTCCTGCCTTAAACTGAAGATTTTCTGCAATATAAAAACACTGGTTAAACCATATATTTCCAAAAATAAGTAAAAAGGCAACAGAAGTATTCAACACAAAAAAAATTCTGTAGCGAAAATGACTGCAATACTTATGCCACAAGCCGCAGTAAGCTACAATAAACATAAAGAAAAACGGAGGAATAAGGTTTCTGGAAATAAAATACAGATAAGTAAGAACATTAAGAATATAGAAATTTTCAGATGCAGGTGAAAAATAAAACGGGAAAAGACGGCATGTAATTTCGGCCCAGGAAGTAAGAAAGAGAAAAAAACACAGGGAAAGAAAAAACTTGTTTGCTGTTCCCTTTGTAACTTTTCTAAAAAGAAGAGAAATGAAAAGAAATAAAATCAATACTGCCGAGCAGACAGAAAACGCAATGCACTGTTCCATTTTTGTGATTTTTCAATTTTAATACAAAAAACTCTATAAATAAAAAAACTATTGTTATAAGTGAACAAAAACACAGGACTTTTTTCAGTAAACCATGAAAACTTTGAAAAAAACTTAATTATTACTAAAGAAATTTCACTCCCTTTACGATATATATAATGTCGGGCGTTCAATTATCCCCTCCCACCCATTGGCGTCCGACTGCCTGATGGGCATGGGCCGGTTGCGATACCGGCTCTTTTTTTTGTGTTGCATTGACTAAAAAACAGGTTTTTCTTATCCTTAGAACTTATGGACAAGATAAAGAAATCTACTTTTGTTTGGATTGCTGTTCTTTTTCTTTCTGCATGTCTTTGCGGAGCAGCTTTAGGACTGGCTCTTTCTTATACAAAATATATAATTGACAACGAACAGTTTACCCAATTCAATACAGCTCTTCCCACAAAACTTCTGGATATTAACGGAGAACTTATAACAGAACTTTCTTCCGAAGAAAAACGGGAAATAATAAGCATAAACGACCTTCCCCAGCACATGCTCGATGCCCTTATTTCCAGAGAAGACAGGGTGTTTTACGAACATCACGGTTACAGCGTAAAAGCAGTATTTAGAGCCGTAGTAGGAAAACTTACAGGTCTTTCTCTAGGCGGCGGTTCAACTTTAACACAGCAGATTGCAGGAACCTTGTACTGCGACAGAACAGACATGTCCATCAAGCGAAAACTGAAGGAATTGTGGTGGGCAATTCAAATGGAAAGAAGATACACAAAAGAAGAAATTCTTGAACTGTACCTTAATAAAATTTACTTTGGCGGCGGAACATACGGCGTAAGTGCCGCTTCAAAATATTATTTCGGTCACGATGCCACAAGACTTACGCCTGCAGAATCTGCAATTCTTGTAATACAGCTTTCAAATCCTGCCTTTTATAATCCCTTTGAATATCCCAACAGGGCGATGGACAGACAGTCTGATGTTCTTGCAACAATGGTTAATGCAGGCTACATAACAAAAGAAGAAGCTGATTCCAGTTTTGACGAATATTGGGCAAATTTCGACTACACAAGAACAGGAACAGCCACTGTATTCAATCAGGATGATAAGGCCCCGTGGTTTTCTGAATATGTCCGCCGGGAACTGGGAAATTTAATATACGGAACGGAAGATATATACACCAGCGGTTTTACCGTAAATACAACCCTCAACCTGAAAAATCAAATTATTGCGCAGGATGTAATGGACAGGTACATCCGGTATGCAAACAGAACATACAAACGGTCTCTCGGAGAAAAAACAAACAAGGATTTTGCAGTTTATGCACCTTTAACAGAACTTTTAGCCCTCACCTTCAATTTACCGGGGCTTAAAGTCAGCGAACAGAGAAACGAAGCCATTTCAAAGGCAACATATACAAATCAGCTGAATCCTGTAATGGATGTTATGTCCTTAATGTTCGGTCTGGACAGCCTTAAAATGGGCATTGTCAATAAAGTAAACTCAAAGTCAAAAGTCAATGTAAGCAAAACCACAATCGAAGGAACCATGATTGCTCTGGAAAACGAAACAGGCTACATAGATACTCTTGTGGGCGGAAGTAAATTTGATAACGAAAATCAGTTCATAAGGGCTGTGCAGGCAAAACTTCAGCCGGGTTCTTCATTTAAACCGCTTTATTATTCTGCTGCAATCGATTCTAAGGAGTTTACTCCGACAACAATAATTTCCGACACCCCTGTAGTATTCCACACAGCAGACGGAAAACCTTACATTCCTCAGAATTTCCGCGGAGAATGGAAAGGTGATGTGGAATTTTGGTATGCTCTGGCTCACTCTATGAATGTTCCTTCCCTTAAAGTTCTGGATGGAATAGGTTTTGATGCGGCGATTTCAAGGGCAATAAATCTTCTTGGCATTCCAAAAGATGAAGTTCCGTACAGAGGTTTTGTTCCGGGCTACCCTATCGGACTGGGCGTATGTTCAGTGCGTCCTGTAGAACTTGCCAGAGCCTATTCAATTTTTGCAGGCGGAGGAAAAGAAGTTACACCTATTGCAATCCGTTCTGTAGAAGATAGAAACGGCAATATCATCTTAAACCCCGAAAAAGAAGTACGGTCAGCCCTACAGGAAAAGGGTGCAGAAGCTCAGGTTATTTCAAAGCAAACGGCATTTGTTATGACAGAGCTGCTTAAAAATACTGTTTTATCCGGTACTCTGGCAGGTCCTTCCTCAAACGGCAAAAAACTCAGATACCCAGATGAAAAAGGCCGGCAATATACAATTCCAGCTGCAGGAAAGACGGGAACAACACAAAACTGGGCAGATGCATGGGCCGTTGGCTATACACCTTATTATACTTCCGTTTTCTGGTTTGGTTTCGATAAACCGGGGCAGTCTTTAGGACTTCAGCTCACCGGTTCAACTCTTTCCGGCTATGCATGGGCAGATTATATGCGCAAAGTCCACAACGGTCTTCCAATGAAAGAATTTTCAAAACCGTCTACCGGCGTTATTGAAGCTACAGTCTGTTCTGTAAGCGGAGGAATTCTTACTCCAGAATGTGGAAATAACAAAGTTACGGCATGGTATCTTGAAGGCACCCAGCCAACAAATGTATGTACAGTCCACTCCACATCAAATCCAGGAAGGACTATCGGTATGTTCCGTCTTGAAAAAGAACTCTATAAATCCGGGTTTGCAGGAGAACTTATTATTAGGGATTCTGTTCCCCTTAGTTTCGACTTGAATAAAGCTGCTGCCAATTCCGATTTCGGTGTTTTCGATGAAAACATCCAGTCTCCGCAGGAAGGTCTTCTTGAAGGAGAAATTGGACCGTCATACAACTACCTTATGGAATAAAATCATTTTTATGAATTTTTTCCAGAATATTTGTAATACATTAAAGTTTCTCTTTATCTGCCTGTATGCCGTTTTTTTTTACAGCTGTGCAACTACGCAGAAAAATCAGGATAAAATTGTTTTCCAGCCTGTACAGGAACCTTTTTCCATGCAGGAGAACTCTTCTTCAACTGTTGAATTGATTTTTGCCGGTGATATTATGGCTCATACAACGAATTACACTGCCGGGAAATTTCACAGGATATGGCAGGATATAAAACCGATTCTTTTAAAAGGTGACTTTGTTTTTGCCAATCTTGAAGCCCCTGTAAACGATAAAATGCCATGGAACACATTTCCCCAGTTCAACATGCACTCAGATTATGTGGAAGCAGCACTTGATGCCGGTGTAAATGTATTCAGCCTTGCAAATAATCATACAAACGACGGGTATCTTGAAGGAATTGAAGCAACAAAACAGTATTTTTCTAAAAAAACAAATGTCTGGGCATGCGGATTAAAAAACAAGGCCGACGGCAGCATCTCTTTTCAACTGCTAGAAAAAAACGGATGGAAAATTCTTTTTGTCGCGATAACAGAAATTTTAAACAGACCAGACTATGCATCAAGAATCGACTACTATCCTCCCCAAAAACGAGAAGAACTTTTTGCACAACTAAAAAGTCTTACAGAAAAAATTAAACATGATGTTTTTGTATTAAGCATCCACACAAACGAAGAAGAATACAAAACGGCTGTTACAAACGATCACCGTATTTTTTTTGCACAGCTGGCTAAAGAATGTGGATCAGACATTATCTGGGCAAATCACCCCCACTGCATGAAAGAATTTGAATTTATTCAATACGAAAAGGGTGATGATAAAAAACAGGCCTTTATAATGTATGGAAACGGCAATACTATTTCAGGGCAGCGTTCCTCCCCCTCCCTAAAAAAACAGCCTACCTCAAGAGATCTTACAGGCGACGGACTTTTAATCAGCATAACCATGGAAAAATCATCTTCCAGCAAAAACGGAAATAATCTCAATAAAAAAATAACTTTCAAAAAGATTGAACCGCTTTTTATAACTTCGTATATTGAACCTACAGGCCAAATAACAATAAAACTTGCAGATGATGATTTTATCCACAGTCTTGAACGCTCCGGTCTTTATTTGTGGGCAGATTACATAAAATCAAGAAAAAAACTATTTGAAGATTTAAAAGGAATATCGAAATGGCAATAAACTTTAAAAAACTCCCTGTATATCAGCAGAAACAGGTTATATTGGATTCTCTTGAAAAAAATCAGGTAATAGTCGTTCAATCTCCTACAGGTTCCGGTAAAACAACTCAAATTCCAGTAATACTTCATGAAGCAGGCTACAGCAAAAGCGGAATAATAGCCGTAACCCAGCCAAGAAGAATTGCGGCTTTAAGCGTAAGTGAATTTATTGCAAAACAACTTAAAACAACATATCCAGGGCTTGTAGGATATAAAATGCGTTTTGAAGATAAAACGGACGCATCAACAAAAATAAAAATAATGACAGACGGTATTCTTCTGCAGGAAATGAAACTTGATCCATGGCTGTCAAAATATTCTGTCATAATGATAGACGAAGCCCACGAAAGAAGCCTTAACATAGATTTTTGTCTTGGGCTGTTAAAGCGAATACTTCAGGCCAGACCGGATT
>SAMEA3663036__coassemble_1344_pt1 | contig 9383 bp, 10 predicted proteins | sample SAMEA3663036__metabat2_low_PE_004 | metagenome-assembled genome bin SAMEA3663036 (sample SAMEA3663036) | pig gut metagenome | biome: pig gut; feature: pig-associated habitat; material: faeces | place: France | collected 2012 | reverse complement strand
GAGGTGTGATAAAAATTACATCCATGTAATTTTTATCACTCAAGTTTATTTCGTGCGTTGCACTTCATAAACTTGGATTCTCGCCATCCATGGCTCGTCGCTAACGCGGTGTTTTTGTAGGAAGCGTGATAAAAATTACATCCGTGTAATTTTTATCACTGTTTGCTTTCGCAAACTTTTTCAGCGCATCCATGCGCTGCCGCTAACGCGGTGTTTTTATAGGAGGAAATATGAAAAAATTACTTTCTGCTGTGCTGGCTGTTGCCTGCGTTTTTGCTTTGGCTTCCTGTTCTAAAAAAAGTGAATCTGATAATTCGCTTAAAGCTCTTTTAGACAGAGGAGAATTTGTTCTTGGTCTTGACGATTCTTTCCCGCCTTTAGGTTTCAGAAACGAAAAAAACGAAATTGTAGGATACGATATTGATCTTGCAAAAGAAGTTGCTTCCCGTCTTGGCGTAAAATTCCGTGCTCAGCCTATTAACTGGGACTCAAAAGAGCAGGAACTTGCCACAGGAAATATTGATTGTATATGGAATGGTCTTACAATTACTGCAGAAAGACAAAATGCCCTTTCCTTTACAAAACCTTACCTCAAAAATGCACAGGTTGTAGTTGTAAAAAAAGATTCTGGAATTAAAAGCCTTTCAGATTTGTCTGGAAAAATAATCGGTCTTCAGGCTGGAAGTTCTGCTGCCGATGCTGTTGAAGCAGATTCAGGATTCAAATCTTCCCTTAAGGCAATAGTTGAATTTAAAGACAACATTATGGCTTTAAACGATCTGGAAATTGGCGGTGTAGACGGCGTTGTAATGGATCTTATAGTTGCAAACTATTCAATTACCACTTCTGGAAAAAATTTCATAGTTTTGGATGAAGGTCTTTCTGCAGAAGATTACGGAATTGCTTTCCGCAAAAACGAAATTCAGCTTACAGAAAAAGTACAGTCTGTTCTGGAAGAAATGGCTGCTGACGGAACTGTTGCAAAAATTTCTTCAGCCTGGTTTGGTTCAGATATTTCTGTAATCGGAAAATAAAATAAGTTTGTACCGTTTTTTATAACAGACGGCGGTATAGAATCAAAGCCCCGGAGTAACTGCCGGGGTTGTTTTTCTGCTGCAAATTTTACGGAAAAAATACCAATATGAAAAATTTAAGTTTTATTATTCCCATGCTTCAATCTTCCGTTGTATCACTGGAAGTTTTTTTTCTTACCCTTCTTTTTGCAATTCCCCTGGGAATGCCTGTTGCCATGGCACGAATGTCAAAATTTAAGGTACTGTCTGCAACGGCAAATGTTTTTCTGCTTGTTATAAGGGGTACTCCCTTAATGCTTCAGCTTATTGTTTTTTATTTTGGTCCTTACTATCTTTTTAATTTTTCGTGGAACAGGTTTACCGCCGCAATAATTGCCCTAAGCGTTAACTATGCCTGTTATTTTGCAGAAATTTATCGCGGTGGAATTCAATCTATTCCAAAAGGTCAGTACGAGGCGGCAAAAGTTTTGGGCTACACAAAAAAACAGACATTTTTTAAGATTATTCTTCCCCAGGTTGTAAAGCGGATTGTGCCTCCCATGGGAAACGAAGTAATTACTCTTGTAAAAGACACAGCCCTTGTAAGCGTAATAGGCGTTGTTGAACTTCTGCGCACAGCCCAAACTCATTCCAGCAGGCTTTTTAGTACTGTACCTATTTTTGTAGCCGGAATATTTTATTTTTTTATGAACTGGTGCGTATCGGCAGCCTTTGCCTTTATAGAAAAAAAACTTGATTATTATAAATAACCTGAGCAAAAAAGAGGAATCGAGGTTACCATGAGCATTATTTCAGTACAGAACATAAAAAAATCATTCAGCGACGGAGTTTCTGTTTTAAACGGCATTTCCTTCGAAGTAAACGAAGGCCAGGTTTTAGGAATTATTGGCCCTTCCGGCTCTGGAAAATCAACTTTGCTGCGCTGTATATGCCAGCTGGAAAAAATAGACAGCGGCACAATCCAGATTTGCGGCGAAAATCTTGTAAAAGACGGAAAATATTCCGACAAAGATTCCCTCCGCACCATTGCCCTTAAACTTGGTTTTGTTTTTCAAAATTTCAACCTTTTCCCTCATTACTCTGTTTTAAAAAATGTAGTTGATCCTCAGGTTTCTGTTCTTAAAATTCCCCAAAAAACAGCTGTAGAAAATGCCCGTCATATTCTTGCAAGAATGGGGCTTTCCGAAAAAGAAAATTCTTATCCCTGTGAATTGTCTGGAGGCCAGCAGCAGCGTGTTTCAATAGCCCGTGCCCTTGCCTTAAAACCTATGGTACTTCTTTTTGATGAACCTACATCAGCCTTGGATCCTGAATTAACTGGAGAAATCTTAGAAGTTATCCGTCAGCTTGCAAAAGAAAAAATGACAATGATTGTGGTAACTCACGAAATGGCCTTTGCCCGGGATATAAGCGATGAACTTATCTTTATGGAAAACGGCGTTGTTGAGTCACGGGGAAATCCTTACGAACTTATAAATAATCCTCAGTCATCCAGAATGAAAGATTTTCTCAAGCGTTTTAACGAAAAATAACTATTGGGCGAGTGCTTAAAAGCACCGCGCTTTCCGTGGCTCCGGCTTTCGCCTTCGAACCGCAGGCGGTTGGCTTTCAGCCCCACTACAATCGCTCTCGCATTTCCCTTTTTCTTACAGAATTCCTTAAAATATCCCTTAATTTTTTTTCTGCATTTCCGAAAATTTTAGTATGAATACATTTACAAAGTCAGTTGGATTATTGCACAAAGCTCTTGATGTTAATGTTTTGCGCTACAATGTGGCAGCAAATAATATTGCCTGTGCAGAAGTACCAAACTACAAGCGGCAGGAAGTTAATTTTGAAAGCGAGTTAAAAAGGGCATTTGAAAGCGAAAAAAATAAGGAAAATGCTTTTCAGCTTCAGACAGCAGATTCCAATCATATTAAACTTGATGTTCCTTACAGCTGGCAGAATGTTGAACCCCGCAGAGTTACAGACTGGTATACGACTGCGAATGCAAACGGAAACAATGTAGATGCAGAAACAGAAGCTACAAACATATTGAAAATTCAAATGAATTACAGGCTTTTAACCCAGCTTGAAAATTTTGAATTTACACAGATTAAAACAGCAATGCGTAAATAAACAGTAATGCAGGCGTTTTGCAAAAGTCTGTATAATTTTTGTTAAAGAATTTTACGGAGGAAAAAATGGGAATATTTACTTCGATTAATATAGCAGCCACAGGAATGAGTGTAGAAAGGTTACGGACAGATGTTATTTCAAACAACATTGCCAACGCTTCTACAACAAGAACTCCGGAAGGCGGAGCATTTAAAAAATCATCTGTTGTTATTGAGCCCATTGCCTCTGCCCATCCTACATGGAGAATGCCTTTTGTAAGTGCAGAACAGGATAACGGACCTGGAAAGGGTGTTCGGGTAAGGGAAATTGTAAAAGATACTTCTCAGGGAAAAATGGTTTATGAGCCGGAAAATCCCGATGCCATACAGTCCGGCCCAAATAAAGGTTATGTTGAATATCCCAATGTAAATATAGTAAACGAAATGGTTGATTTAATTTCGGCAAGCCGTTCTTACGAGGCAAACTCCACCGTAATTCAGGGAGCAAAAGATATGTTTTCTGCAGCTCTTGAAATAGGCCGTGCTTAAATAAAAGTCTAAACAAGTTTTGCAAAGTTGTTTTTGCCTTTACAGAGTAAGAAAAAATCAATAGAATTTATATGTTTTTAAGCTGTTTTAATGCGAGGTAAAAAAAATGAACATTCTTGACATTCCTTCATCCCCGTCTTTGTTGCGTTCTTATCCCGGTCATACTGGAACTTCTTCCCTTACAAATTCTTTTCAAAATAAAGTTACTTCAAATGGCAGCGAAAAAAAAGAAGGTTCTTTCGAATCCTTTTTGCTTGATGCCGTAAATTCCGTTAATTCCCATCAGCTGGAAGTAGGCAAGGTGCAGGAAAAACTTATTACCGATCCTGATTCTGTAGATGTTCATGATGTTACGATTGCAATGGGAAAAGCCCAAATGTCCCTTTCACTTGCACAGAATGTTATAGAGCGCCTTCTTTCAGGCTGGAACGAAATTCAAATGAACAGGTAAAAAAGCATAACTGTATAAAAAAATCTACACCTGTAATTTACTGTATATAAAAGTAGACTTAGAATATAAAAATTATAAAAAAGTATACATCAAATTTTCCCTTCCTGCAAAAATAAAAATAATCTTAATTCTATGTAATATCAATAAATATTTGATTATTTTAAAATAATTATTCAGTCAGAAATAAAGTTGGCACAATTCTTGCAATATATTCTTCTGAAAAAACTTTTTGAGTTTGCGTAGCCATCTATGGTTCGCCGCTAACGCGAAGGAGAAATTATGTTGGAGAGTTATTTAAAAGAAATTCAGCGTTATCCGCTTTTGTCTGCGGATGAAGAAGTTGTTCTTGCAAAAAAAATCGAATCTGGTGACGGGGAAGCTGTTAATTATCTTGTTCAGTGCAATCTTCGTTTAGTTGTGAGTGTTGCTAAAAAATTCTGCGGTTCATATAAAAATTCAATTATGGATTTAATTCAGGAAGGTAATCTTGGGCTTATGAGTGCGGCTTCTAAATTCAGCTACACTTTTAATACTCGGTTTTCTACTTACGCCTATCCATGGATTTTGCAGTATATTTTGCGCTACATTTATGGTAAAACTTCGGCCATTTCCCTTCCTCACCGAAAGGAAGAGCTTTTGCGGAAAGTTTCAAATGTGCAGAACGAGTTTTTTAATGTTTATAACAGAGAGCCTTCAATAGAAGAACTGTCAAAACTCCTTGGTGTTGGGGAAGAAGAAATTCGTGAAGCAAAAGGATTTGCCTATTCTGTTTCAAGTTTGGATGTTGAGGCTGCAGAAGATTCTTCTGCTACTGTTGCTGATTTAATACCAGACAGCAGTTTTAATCCAGAAAAAGAATTTTTTAAACGCCTTGAAGAAGCGGCCGTTATGGAAGTTGTAATGAACCTGCCGGAAAAAGAGAGAATTGTTATTTACAACAGGTTTAATTTTGACAGGCTTCCTCATATTCCTACACTACGGGAACTTAGTGTGGAACTTGGTGTAAGTGCAGAAACTGTAAGACAGCTTGAATTAAGGGCATTAAAGAGAATGAGAAAAGAAGAATGTTCAATTTTCAGTAATCTGGAATATGCCTAATAAGAACCTTTTGCTGTTTAGAATCGTGTACTGGAATTAAAATATCGTTTTTGCAGCAAATGCCCGGTATTTTAATCCGGTGTACATTCTTTTTTGCTTTGCAATCATTCATCATATTCAAATTTTTTCGTAAAAACGATATTATTTACGGTGAATATGACGGAAAAAAAAACTGTAAAAAAAACTGGAAAAGAATTAAAAACTTCTTCACCTAAAAAAAAACATGCTAAGCGCCGGACTTCTAAAAAGGGGCGTGTAAAGTTAGACAGGCAGAAAGTAAACCTTTTGTGCGGAATTGTGTTTTTGTGCTGTTCCCTTTGTCTTGCTTTTGCAATTCTTTTTTCCTCTCCGAATACAAAAAAAAATACGGTTTCTGTTTCTAAAGCTTTACCGGAAAAAGTTGCATCTTCCCAAAAAATAGAAAATACTGAAGCCGGGCAGAAAAAAATAACCATTACAGAATCTCCTGATGCAAAAAAAACAGCAAAAAATCAGGAAAAAAAGTCTTCGTCTTCCAAAATTGCAAAAAAGCCGGATGTTACAACGGCAAAAAAAGCAGAAGTAAAAACTGCAGAAAAACCAAAACCAGAAGTAAAATCAAAAGCAAATAATGCTGTAAATGAAACTGCTGCAAATAAAAAGAAAAATCCTTTTGCCATTCCTCCTGCAAAAAACGGAGCTGTTATTTGTCTTATAATGGATGATGCTGGGATGAGTGTTGAAAATACAAAAAAATATGTTGAACTTCCATTTCCCCTTACTGTAGCAGTTTTGCCGAAATTAAAAAAATCAAAAGAATGTGCCGAGGCTGTTCGCAATGGAAACAAAGAACTTATACTTCATCAGCCTATGCAGTCTTTAAATCATTCTCTGGATCCAGGGCCTGGCAAAATTACAGTTGATATGAGTTTTTCTGAAATTTACAGTATTGTAAGCGAAAATCTTATGGAAATTGGTCCTGGCGTAAGGGGAATCAATAATCACGAAGGTTCCGAAGTTACTGAAGATGTTTTAAGGATTGGGGCTGTACTTGATGTTTGCATCGATAAAGGAATCTATTTTCTTGATTCGAGAACTTCTGCTTATTCAAAGGCTCCTCAGGCAGCCCTTGAAAGGGATATTAAAATATTTGAAAAAGCCGGTCCGTATATTGATAATGTTGTTTCCAGGGAAGCAATGCTTGCACAGTTGTATAAAACCCTCGACTTTGCAAACTCCCACGGAAAAGCTATAATCATTGCCCATGTAGATAAAAGTGTGAAAATTCTTCCTGCTCTTCTTTTACAGATGTATCCGTATCTTCAGGAGGCAGGCTACAGGTTTTCAACTTTAAGTTCTTTATGACAGCAGATTACTTTCCGATTTATTTATGCGGAATTCGGTTTGCGTTGCAGACTTCCTTATTGATTTTTTATGGGAGAAAAAATGAAAGTTTTAGGAATAGAAAGTTCGTGTGATGAAACAGCCTGTGCTATTGTTGAAGATGGAAAGAAAATTTTAAGTAATGTAGTGGCTACGCAGATTCCGTTTCATAAAGTTTATAAAGGTGTTGTACCTGAAATTGCAAGCCGAAAGCATGCAGAATGGATTCTTCCTGTAGTAAGGCAGGCTCTTAAAGAAAGTTCTCTTTCTCTTGATGATATAGATGCAGTTGCTGCAACAAACCGCCCTGGGCTTATGGGGTCGCTTCTTGTGGGGCTTACTTTTGGAAAAACTCTTGCCTGGTCCTGCCATAAGCCTTTTTTTGCCGTAAACCACATGCTGGGACACATGTATGCTGCTCACCTTGAAAACGACATTCCTTATCCATACATAGGCCTTCTTGTAAGCGGCGGCCATACTATAATTGCAAAGGTGACTGGCTTCGACAGTCTTGAGGTTTTGGGTACCACTATTGATGACAGTGTTGGCGAGGCCTTCGATAAAGTAAGTAAATTTTACGGGCTGGGCTATCCTGGCGGTGTTGTTATAGATAAACTTGCTTCCCAGGGAAATCCAAAATCATTTTGTTTTCCTGTTGCAAAAATTGATAAAAAAGAAAACCACCGGTACGACATGAGTTTCAGCGGGTTAAAAACTGCCGTTATACATCAGTCGCAGCTTTTTTTGCAAAACGGATTTGAAAGCACAAATGAAAATATATGTGCCTCTTTTCAGGAAGCAGCAGTAAAAACTTTAACATCCAGACTTTTTAGAGCTGTTGAAGATACAGGTATAAAAGTTGTTGTAGCCGGAGGCGGTGTTGCTGCAAACAGCCGTCTGCGGCAGATTCTTGCCGAAAGGTCAGACATAAAATGTATTTTTCCGTCGTTAAAATTTTGTGGCGATAATGCTGCCATGATTGCCGGTGTTGCCTTTCATTTTTTGCAGAGAGGCGAAACAAGCCCTCTTGATACTACAGCCTGTGCAAGAATCCCCCAGTTTAAAAGAGGACTTAAAAATCTGGAGGATTTTGGACGGCGGTAAACTGCTGAAATTTTATAAAAAATTAAAATTCAACAGTCCCTTCTGAAGCAAGGGCAAAATTCCGTTCTTCTTTTTCTTGGCTGTCTTTTTGAAAGGCGGCCTTTTTTGTGGGCTTAAAATCGATGTGTTCTGCCACAATATACACTTTGGAATGGGACTTGCCACCATCGTCCTGCCACCTGTCCTGTTTAAGCCGTCCTACAACCCGTACGCCCCTGCCTTTAAAACCGCATTTTGCCAGAATGTCTGTGAATTTTTCTCCCCATGCTTCGATGTCGTAATAGCCGACTTCGTTTATTTCTTTGCCGGAAGTGTCTTTAAAAATTCTGTTTACGGCAATAGGCATGGTGCAGACTTTTTTGCCTGTAGCAGTTTCTTTAAAGGCTGGTGTTCTAACTAAATTGCCTTCGATAATAATTTGATTCATTGCGTTCATGATAGTCTCCCAATAAAAATTAAAAATTATCCGGCCGGATTTAAACAGGTAATTTACCCTGCACAATAAATATTCTCCGGGAGAATCAAAAAACGCATAAAAATGAGAAAAATATTTTATAAAAACTTGTTATAAATTTTGCTGTTTCAGAGGAATGTTTTTTACTAGTTTTACCATGTAAAGCTGAATGTACATCGTTAGAGCCTCAGGTTCACCGATTTTTTTCATGCCCGGTGTATCTGCCAGAGATTCTGCAAGACTTTGGATTCGCTGAAGGGTAAAGCCCTCTGCTTTTAATGTTCTTAAAACTTTTCTGAGATAGTCTTTTATAAGGGAGTTTACATCTTCTGTAAGGTTATTGTGAGTAACTTTTCCAATAAGTTTATTCCATTGATGTTCATAGGAGCGAAGTTCCCTGTCTAAAGTTGAACTGGATGGAACAAGTTCTTCTTCCAGGTTTCTGGCAGCTTCCCTTAAGGCAACTTTTCTGCTGACATTTTGATTTAAAACGGCTTCTGTTTTATCGTTGCGGCTGTTTTCTGCTTCTTTTTCCCTGTAAAGCTGGGCATCGGTTTTTTTTGTTTTTTTCTGTTTTGCTTTAGGCGGCTTCATTATAAGGCGTATTATCCACGAAATAACAGGAACGGTGTACCAGAATGGAAGAAGAATTTTTGTATCGGCAAAAAGCTGCTGCCTGTTCATAAGAAGAATTTCTGAATATGGAACAAGCTGACCGTTTTCGTACAGAGAAATGTGAGGAATGTCTGCCTGCTGGGCATCGGTTGTCATTTCGTAGTTTACAAGATGAAGAAAAGAGGAGTTGAGCAGGGCATAAAGAACGGGAGTCTGAATTTCAACTTCTTTTTCGAGACGCAGTTCAAAGTCTTTCTGTTCTTTCATTTCTGGAAGAATTTCAAATTCCTTAAGCACCTTGTGCCAGTCTTTTTTTATTGATTCCCGGATTGTTGTTCTTGCATCTGTACACAGCCGCATAATAAGGGGGAGAACTTTATTTTTGCATATAAAATATTTATTGCCGTCGGCTGTTTTAAAAATAAGCAGTTCCGGTAAATTTGTAGCAGAACATTCAGTAGTTTTTTTGTGGAGGAAATCTTTAAGTTCTTCTTCTGAATACTGACCTAAAAGAGGAATGCCAGAATTTCCTGAGAATTTTGTAATGGCTGTATATGTAAAATAGTATGGCGGTTTTTCGAGAAGCTGTTCTAAAGTGCGGAAAGCCGCTGCTTTTT
>SAMEA3663036__coassemble_1341_pt1 | contig 9396 bp, 9 predicted proteins | sample SAMEA3663036__metabat2_low_PE_004 | metagenome-assembled genome bin SAMEA3663036 (sample SAMEA3663036) | pig gut metagenome | biome: pig gut; feature: pig-associated habitat; material: faeces | place: France | collected 2012 | reverse complement strand
GTCTTGGAAAAGGCTGGCAAACAAAAGTAAATGATTTTTTAATGGCTTCATATTTAGCGGGTGATATTTAACCTGTAAATTCATGAATAAATAAAACAAACGGATTTGTTTACATTCAAAACCAACGACCGGGCAAGGGATTGGCGCAAGCGCATTGCAAAGAGGATTGACAAAATTTAACTTTCCATTGCTTTTCTTACTGTTTCAACAGGTAAAAAATAGGTAAGGTCTTTGTCGGTAAACTTGATAAATCCATAATGCTCATAAAAACTTTTTGAAGATTCTTTAGCATCAACAATTATAAAATATAACCCGGTAATTTCTGATATATGAACTATCTTTTTAAAGGCCTGAGTTAAAAGCCATTTTCCGATTTCTTTTCCCTGCAAATCTTTTCCGACTGCAAGATGTGCAATTCGTATAGATGATGTAAGGACATAAGAAGAAAACGAAACGTGTTTAAGTTCGGCGGCTCGTTCAAGAAGAGTTTTCTGATTTGAGTTTGCACGGAAGTCAATTCTTTCGTCTTTTAATCAGCTCAAGATGTACGAGCCGTTTGATCAAAACCGCAATTTCTCTTCTCACCAAATAAAAAATTTTCTATAATGCTTCCATGAATTCTATAATCCTAATGGGCATAAAACACTGCGGAAAATCAACTCAAGCCCGACTTTTATCAAAGCATTTTAACGCAAGTTTTTTTGACACAGACGATATAATCACCCGGCAAACAGAAAAAACTCCCAGAGAAATATACACCCTTTACGGAAAAGAAGCCTTTCTTAAAGCCGAAACCAATGCCTGCCTTTTTCTGCAGGAACAACTAAAATTACAGTCCCCGTCAGGCAAAAACTCCGTAAAAGCCGTTGCAGCAACTGGTGGAGGCATTTGCACCAATCCAAAGGCAATCCAAATCTTAAAAGAAACCGGCATCCTCATTTTTTTAAACTCCGATGAATCCACCGCCTTAAACAGAATTTTAAGGGAATCTTCCAGAGATTCGTCAGGAAATTTTCAAAATCTTCCTGCATACATTGCAAAAGAAAATCCCAAAAATGTGCAGGATGTCATTTCAATTTTTCACAATTTCTACGAAGAGCGCCAAAAACTTTACGAAGAAATCTGCTCTCTAAAAATAGACCTTCAACCCCTCTCCAAAGAAGAAAATTCAAAGTTGATTATAAAAAAACTGGAACAGTCAGGACTTCTGGCAGAATAAGTTTTACTTCCGCAAAAATCTCCGTATCAAATTGACCCGTTTTTCCTGAAAAAAAAACTGTAACCGGTAAAAACGGGCCGAATATTACTTCAATTTTTTAAAATCAGAAAATTTGACCCGTCTGGCACCTTTATACAACGATGTTTTTTCCCCACCCCCATATTTTTACATCGCCAACATTAAAAAAAAGCGATTTTAAAAAGTTGGCACAGTTTTTGCTAAATATTTTATGAAGTCAATTATCAGGTTTTGATTTAGGGTTGAGCAAAGCCCAATCCCCACCAACCTTGCCACGACCATAGGAGGTTTTTTATGAAAGACTTAACATTATTCAACAGCTTATTTGATGATTTCGGTTTCGGTGGATACTCTTATCCAGCCGTACATGTAAAAACAGCATACCAGACACCAAAAGTTGATGTACGGGAAGAAAAAGATTCCTACATTCTGGAAATGGATTTGCCTGGAAAAACAGACAAGGATGTAAATGTTGAACTTAACAAAAATGTCCTTACAATTTCTTCTGTACCAGAAGAAAAACCAGCTGTAAAACAGGAAAACACAGAAAGTCCAAAATGGCTTATAAGGGAAAGAACACCAGTTTCTTTCTCAAGAAGTTTTACCCTTCCGGATGATGTAAACACAGATGAACTTTCTGCCTTGTGCCGAAACGGTATTCTGGAAATAAAAATGCCACGAAAACCACAAAATACACCTAGAAAAATAACAATTTCCAGAGCATAAAATCAACAGGCTGCCGGTTTTTTCCGGCAGTTTTTTTTCACATCAATAAATTCAACCAAAAACCCTGCAAATTTCCTTACATTATAAATTTTTAATTGATAAAACTTCCTGCTTTATGGTATTATATTTAAAAGTGTGTTTTTCCGCATTTTATTTTATTGATAAGGCTCTTTGATTCGTGTCATTTGTCTAATCATTACAATAAAAACCAATTTAAGAGGAATAAAATGGCAAAAATTGAACTTAAAGGTATTACTAAAATCTACTCCGGCAATGTTCTTGCAGTAGAAAAATCAAATGTTACAATTGAAGACCGCGAATTCTGTGTTTTCGTAGGTCCTTCCGGATGTGGTAAATCCACAACTCTCCGCATGATTGCCGGTCTCGAAGAAATTACCGGTGGCGAGCTCTATATCGATGGCGAACTTATGAACGATGTTCCTCCAAAAGACAGAAATATCGCCATGGTTTTCCAGGATTATGCCCTCTACCCGCACATGACAGTTTACGACAACATGGCTTACGGTCTTAAAATCAGAAAAATCGACAAAGAAGAAATTGACCGCCGTGTACACGAAGCATCTAAAATCCTTAGTTTGGACGATTATCTCGGTCGTCTTCCAAAAGCCCTCTCTGGTGGTCAGCGCCAGCGTGTTGCTGTAGGTCGTGCCATTGTACGCTCACCAAAAGTATTCCTTTTCGACGAACCACTTTCCAACCTCGATGCAAAACTCCGTGTTCAGATGCGTGCAGAAATTTCTGATCTCCACAACAGACTTCAGGCAACTATGATTTATGTAACTCACGATCAGGTAGAAGCTATGACAATGGGTACAAAAATCGTAGTTATGTCAGAAAAACGCATTCAGCAGGTTGGTTCTCCAATCTACCTTTACGACCATCCAATCAATAAATTCGTTGCTGGATTTATCGGTACACCTCCTATGAACTTCTTCAAAGTAAAAATTGCCGACAAAAACGGTAAAATTATTGCCACAGAAGAAGAACAGGGATTCACTTTTGTTCCTACAGAGGCGCAGCAGAAAACTCTCAAACCTTATGCAGGCAAAGAGGTTTGGTTCGGAGTTCGTCCAGAAGACATTCTCTACAACGAAAGTGCCGCTGCAGAAAATAACATGTCTGTAAAAGTTGTAAACAAAGAACCGCTTGGTGCCGAAACAAATGTTTTCTTCAATGTTCAGGGAACAAAAGTTGTTGCAAAATGCGAACCTACTGTTAATCCACAGCTTGGTGCAGTAATTAACTTCTCTCCTAGAATGGAAAATGTTAAATTCTTCGACATCAACACAGAACTTAACATCTGTGAACAGGAAGAAATTGCAAAAACTAAAACCTGGTAATTTTTATTACGATAGTTTTTAACTTAACCCCGAATTTCCTTTGGATTTTCGGGGATTTTTTTTTAATTTCCCATTGATTTATTTTTTTTATTCCGTAATAATTTCTGCCTTTTTTTTCGTCTTTTTTTCTTTTTATTTTATTTTTTATGCAGTGCTATAAATTATTGCCTTACATATTTTTTTAGAATAAAATTGATTCATGCGGAAAGAATTGTAAGGGCTGGCGAAGCCAGTTCGTAAGCAGCTTTGCTGCGTCGAATGAAGCGAATAGCGGAACCCTGGAAAGTCTGGTTTTTGTGCAGGCGCAGAGTATCGAAGCCGGAACAAAAATCCGCCCATATTATTATTCATTGAGGTGATTTATGCTGTCTGACATTGAAATTGCTCAAAAAAACGAGATGAGCCACATTCTGGATATTGCAAAAAAAATTGATATTTCTGAAGAAAATTTAGATTTATACGGAAAATACAAGGCAAAAATCACTTTTAGTGCCCTTAAGGAATTTCAAAAAAAAGTAAGCGACCCTAAAAAACGGGGAAAACTTATTCTTACAACGGCTGTTACACCTACACCGGCAGGAGAAGGTAAATCAACTGTTTCCATTGGCTTAGGCGACGGCTTAAATAAAATTGGAAAAAAAACAGTTATTGCCTTACGGGAACCTTCCTTAGGACCTTGTTTTGGTGTTAAAGGTGGTGCTTGTGGCGGCGGTTATGCACAGATTGTCCCTATGGAAGACATTAACCTTCACTTTACAGGCGACATTCACGCCATTTCTATTGCCAACAACCTTATTGCCTCCTTAATTGATAATCACATTCAACAGGGAAACCCCCTCCGTCTGGATCCAAGAACAATTTCCTGGAAACGGTGTCTGGATTTAAACGACAGGGCACTAAGAAACATTACAATCGGGCTGGCGGCAAATCTAACGGCGTGCCTAGAGAAGACCATTTTACGATTGCCGTTGCTTCTGAACTTATGGCAATAATATGTCTTTCTACATCAATTTCTGACCTTAAAAAAAGAATTTCAAATATTACTATATGCAAAACTTTCGATGGAAGACCTGTTAAATTCGGTGAATTAAAATGCACAGGTGCAGTTGCCGCCCTTCTAAAAGATGCAATCCGCCCGAATCTTGTTCAAACTCTGGAAAAAAATCCTGTTTTTGTTCACGGCGGTCCTTTTGCAAACATTGCTCAGGGAACTAATTCCATAAATGCAACAATAAGTGCCCTTGCAACCGGCGATTATGTTGTTACAGAAGCAGGTTTTGCAGCAGACTTAGGTGCAGAAAAATTTATGGACATAAAGTGCCGTACTGCCGGTTTAAGTCCCGATGCCGTAGTTATTGTGGCAACTGTAAGGGCATTAAAAATGCACGGTGGCATTGCAAAGGCCGATCTTTCAGCTCCAAATACTAACGCCTTAAAAAAAGGTTTTGAAAACCTTGCCGTTCATATCGAAAATATCGGTAAATTCGGAGTTCCTGCCGTTGTTGCAATAAATAAATTCGTTACAGACACCCAAGAAGAACTTTCCCTCCTTAAAGACTTATGCAAAGAAAAAGGCTGCGATGCTGTAATATGCGAAGGCTGGGAAAAAGGCGGAGAAGGAATGACGAAACTTGCTTCAAAAGTTGTGGAAATTGCAGAAAGTGGAAAAGCCCAGTTTCACTACCTTTACGATTCTCACCTTTCTTTGGCCGATAAGGTTCAGCTTCTGGCAAAAGAAATATACAGAGCTTCCAGTGTAGAATTTTCCGATGCAACTCTTAAAAAGCTCCGCGATTACGAAGAACAGGGTTACAGGGAACTTCCTGTATGCATTGCAAAAACCCAGAATTCCATAAGCCACGATCCTAAAAAAATAGGTGCTCCAAAAGATTACGCATTTCCTGTAAGGGACTGTCAGCTTTACAGTGGAGCAGGTTTTGTAGTAATTCTTGCCGGCGATATTATGACAATGCCTGGTCTTCCAAAAATTCCTGCCGCAACAAATATTGATGTAGACGATAACGGCACAATTTCAGGGTTGTTTTAAACCTTTTTAAAACCTGCTCTCGACAAAGCGGAGTTAAAAAAATATTTAAGGATACTTTATGATAAAATTTTTTCTGAAAAAAAATTTCTGCGACATTTGGGATAATCTTTTTTATCTTATCCTTAACAACATTATTCCTGTTGCCGTAATTGCTGCTTTCTGGATAACCTTAAAATCTGTGCCGGATCAATCTGCCCTTGTTTCAACAGTTGTATCTTCGGCTTTTTTCTGTATTTTACAGTGGATTCTTTTTGCCTGGGGTGCAAACGCAAGAAAGATTGCAGATTTTAATGCCCCCAGCTGGAATCTTTTTTTTAAATCCCTTAAAGCAACTTTTTTACCCGGTACAGGTCTTGGTCTTTTAATTTCCTTTCTTTATGTTGTAACTATAATTTCCGTTCCCTACTATTTAAATGTTTATTCCTCTGGAAATATAATCGGAATTCTTTTTGTAGCGTTAATTTGCTGGTTCATGCTTATTACAGCTTGTGCTCTGCAATGGTTTATTCCACTCTATTTTCTGCAGGAAGAAAATACTTTTTTTAAATGCCTTAAAAAATCGTTCATCATCTTTTTTGACAACGGAATGTTCAGTTTCGGCATGCTCGTTCACAATCTGGCTCTGCTGATTTTAACAATACTTACATTCGGCCTTATTCCCGGACTAAATGGAATTACCCTAAGCTGCATGAATGCTTTGCGGCTAAGGCTTTACAAATACGACTGGCTGGAAGAAAACCCAGAATACTACAACGACAAAGACAAGCGAAAAGAAGTTCCGTGGGACAGTCTTATTGCAGAAGATAAAGAATGTCTTGGCTCAAGAAAACTAAGCTCATTCCTTTTCCCCTGGAAATAAAACCTTTCACAAAAAAAGGGGCTGTCCAAAAAGAATAGGACAGCCCCTGCAAATAAATCAAAAAACCATATACCAGTTTTTATTTTGAAATAAGAAGTGTTTTTGAATCAAGTTTTAAACCTGTAGAAATATCTTTTTTATCGTTAAGTTTAAGAACATTAACAGATACAGAATTTCCAGACTGGTTAAGATTAATAACTGCTGAAAAATATTTTTCAAGATTAGCAGGAACAATCTGATCCAAAGTTGAAGCTTCAGTAGTTGCAGCTGTCCATACAGTTATTTTTTCGGCAGCAGCATAATCAGCAACAGCTTTAACATCATCTTCAGAAACTTTTTCAAAATCCATTCCGTCTAATACAACACCCTTTACAACGATTCCTGCAGAAGCAAGAGCCTTAAGAGTATTTACAACCTTTGCAACAGAAAAATTATCCAAAGAAAAGTTAAGGATAGTTCTTTTTGAAACAGTGTCACTCTTTAATTCAAGGCTGTTACCAGCAGTCTTTTTTGCAATTTCGGTAAAAATGCTGTCGTACCAAGAAATTACATTTGAAGAATGAATATCAAAAGTAACATGAACAAGCTGTTCATCTTTTAAAAGAGTATCCATGCCGAACTGAACCAAAACAGAAGTTTTTCCCAAACCTTTTTTTGAAGTTATAAGACCGATTTTGCCAGGTTCAAGACCACCTTCTGTGGCAGCATCGAACAGACGAATCGGACTTTTATTGTAAAGATCCTGTTTAACCATAAAGTTCTCCAATTTCAAGTATAAATTAGAAAAATCCGGAAAACAAAAGCCACCGGATTACTGTCTGCAACGCAGGCAGAAAGTTTTTCCCTATAAGAGAAAAACTCCAGGGCAAAACCGGCTGAATTAACCGGCTCTGCCTCCGGCACTATTTTTTAGATTCCTGATATTTTTTAATCAATTCATCTGCAACAGCATTCGGAACTTTTCCGTATTTCAAGAATTCCATTGTAAATTCTGCTTTACCCTGGGTTGAAGAACGAAGAATAGTTGAGAATCCGAACATTTCTGAAAGAGGAACTTCGGCATTTACTGTAGACATATTATTTTCGTCTGTAGAATCAAGAATAACACCACGACGCTGATTAATAAGACCAAACATATTTCCCTGGAATTCTGTAGGACCTTCGATGGAAACTTTCATGATAGGTTCAAGAATAACAGGTTTTGCCTTGTCGTAAGCTTCACGGAAAGCACCAATAGCAGCTGTCTGGAATGCAATATCAGAAGAGTCAACAGGATGGTACTGACCATCGTTAATTGTAACTTTAATACCAACTACAGGAGCACCGATTAAAGAACCCTTTTCCATTGCACGCTTGAAACCTTTATCACAGGAAGGAATATATTCGTTTGGAATTGCACCTCCCTTAATTGCATCTACAAATTCGTAGTCTTTTTCTGCCAAAGGTTCCATAAAACCTGCTACGCGACCGTACTGTCCTGAACCACCAGTCTGTTTTTTGTGAGTATAGTTGAAGTCGGCACGAGCCTGAATAGATTCGCGGTAAGCAACTTTTGGAGGAGTTACTTCTACTTCGCATTTATATTCACGCTTCATACGCTCAACATATACGGCAAGGTGAAGTTCACCCATACCCTTAATGATTGTTTCGTTTGATTCAGGATCCAATTCTGTCTGGAATGTAGGATCTTCTTTTGTAAAGCGGTTAAGGGCTTTTGCAAAGTTTGCAGACATAGACTTGTCTTTTGGTTTTACAGCCTGAGAAATTACAGGTGTAGGAACATACATAGATGTCATTGCAACATTAATGCCTTCTGCACAGAATGTATCACCAGATGCACAGTCAACACCAAACAGGGCACAAATATCGCCAGGTTCACCAACACTAATATCTTCCATAGCGGCAGAATTCATGCGGACAAGACGACCAACTTTGAATCGTTTTCCTGTACGAACATTTGTAAGTTCACATCCTTTTGGCAGGCGACCCTGATAAATACGGATATATGTTAACTGACCGAACTGACCGTCATCAAGTTTAAATGCCAGTGCAACACAAGGCTTGTCTGGAACATTGAAAAGTTCAACCTGTTCTTCGTTTTTATCCAAATCAAGACCGTAGTTATGAACTTCTGTTGGATTTGGAAGATAGCGGATAACACCGTCCAAAAGCGGCTGAATACCTTTGTTTACATGAGCAGAACCGCAGAATACACCAACAAACTGTTCTGCAAGAGTTCCCTTACGAATTGCTGCAATAAGTTCTTCTTCGGAAACATCTGCACCTTCAAGAACTTTTTCCATAAGAGCATCGTCGAAGTTTGCAGCTTCTTCCAGAAGTTCCTGATGGTATCTTTCGGCATCTTCCTTCAAATGGGCAGGAATTTCTGCAACACGAAGAACTTCACCGTTGTCGCCGTCAAAGTAAATAGACTTCATTCCAACAAGGTCAACAACACCTTCAAGCTTATCTTCAAGACCGATTGGAAGTTCAACCATGTGGGCATTTAATCCAAGTTTGTCCCTAAGCTGACCGCAAACACGGATAGGATTTGCACCCTGACGGTCACATTTATTAACGAAGGCGATGCGAGGAACATGATAGCGCTTAAGCTGGCGGTCTACAGTAATAGACTGAGACTGAACACCTGCAACAGCACATAAAATCATAATAGCACCGTCAAGAACGCGCAGAGAGCGTTCAACTTCTACAGTAAAATCTACGTGACCTGGAGTGTCGATCAAGTTGATTGTTGTGTCTTTCCACTGAACCTGTGTAGCTGCTGACTGGATAGTAATACCGCGTTCGCGTTCCAGTTCCATGTTGTCCATTACAGCACCAACACCGTCTTTACCACGAACTTCGTGAATAGCGTGTATTTTATTACAATAAAACAAAATACGCTCAGAAGTTGTTGTCTTACCTGAGTCAATGTGGGCACTGATACCGATATTACGTACTTTAGTAATATCAAAAGCCATATTGTTACCTCTCAAAAAAAAGTTTACAAAACAATTCCAATTTAATGGTATCTTACCAATTATAAGGGAAAAAACAGTCTTATTCAATTACGGGCTCTGTAAAAAATGAATTTTTATAATGTTAAAGGGAGAGTTTTTCCGTGGCAGGGATTGGAAGGGCTGGCGAAGCCAGTTCGTAAGCAGCT
>SAMEA3663036__coassemble_1340_pt1 | contig 9397 bp, 5 predicted proteins | sample SAMEA3663036__metabat2_low_PE_004 | metagenome-assembled genome bin SAMEA3663036 (sample SAMEA3663036) | pig gut metagenome | biome: pig gut; feature: pig-associated habitat; material: faeces | place: France | collected 2012 | reverse complement strand
TATAATCTGCTTATGAATCAGGGAATTGCAAAAAGGCGCGCTTTTTTAACACAGCGCAAAAATCAGGGAAACAGAGTAACCATAGGTTTTACAGGTATTGCCGACTTTCGTTCTTTTATCGGTCAGGAATATATTGCCGGCATGATGAAGGCTGCTGCCGATTACGATTTAAATTTCATAAATTTTGCCGGTGCCATAAAGTATTCACTTTTCGACGACATCGATTTTATTTCTCACTACTTAAAAAACTTCCGCTTTATGAAATATCCTCTGGTAGACGGTCTTGTTACATGGGCTTCTTCGCTTTGCAGCTTTCTCGACAACAATACAATCATACATACTTTCAATTCCCTAAAACCCCTTCCCATGGTTGACATTGGATTTATGGACATTGAAGGCGTGCCTTGCATAAGAATAGACAATACTTCTTCCATTGCCTTAATTATAAATCACCTTGTAGAAGTTCACGGCTATAAAAAATTTGTCTTTATCGGCTCAAAAGTATCAGAACCACACCTTCGCCGTCTGGAAGCCTACCACACAGAATTAAAAAAACACAACATTCAGGAACTTCCAAATTCAATCTACATGACAAAAACAATGGACTCCGTTGATATTGCAATGGCTGTCAATCAGTTATGTTCCTCCTGGAATCTAAAAAATCATTCTTCAATAGACTGCATTATTACAACTTCCGACATTATTGCAAATTTTGTTATTGAAGAACTGGATAAAAGGGGCATTTCCGTTCCAAAAGATGTAGCCGTTACAGGTTTTAACAATCAATACAACGGCATTACGGCCCGCTCCCCTGTTACAACAATGAACCTGGAATATTTTCGTCGGGGTTATGCTGCCGTCGAACTTCTTATCGACAGAATAATGAATCCTCAAACTGTATACGAAACCCGCCTTGTACCTACAACTTTACTTGTACGCCAGTCCTGCGGCTGTTTTGAAAAAAGCATAATTGATTCCGGGGTAAGTTTTTCAAAATCAATGCCCACCATCGACCAGAACAGTTCCGAAGAAGAAGTCCGGGCATACCTTTTAACAAAAGTAAGGGAAATTTTTCCTCAACGCAGCGATTCCGAAATTGTAGAGCTTATTGATTCAATATTTTTTGATATTTATGAACAGTCTGAACCAAGTGCAACTTTGCGGTGGTTCCAGAATCTGCTCCAAAACATCAGAAAAGACTGCACCCTTGTAAACAGCGAACTTCAGCAGAATATTACAAATCTCCGCCAGATAATCCTGCCAATGGTAAAAGACGATGAAAGTCAGTTTGCTCATCTGGAAAATATTTTTCATCAGTTACGAACACTTGTTTCTGTTTTTATTGAATATGACACTCTTTCTACAAGAGAAAATTCTTACCTTATGAACAGCATATCGCAAATTGCCATGAATTTTGCCAGTGCCACAACAGGTAAACAGATTCAAGATGTTCTTAGGTTTCAGCTTTCCGAAATGGAAATTCCAGGAATTATTCTGTGTCTTTCCGACAACATGACTTTGGATTTATCGGCTTCCAACATCGAACTTATTCTCCCGGAACCTCCTATACACATAAAAGACAAACTTCCGTTCAAAGTTTATGATCCATCCTGTTTTCCAAAAACATTTTTTCCGCAAAACAGGCGGTATTCCGTTATGCTGGAAATTCTTTACCATGCAGACAGATATTTTGGCTACGCTTTCCTCGAAATAGGAACACAGAACATTTCTGTTTACGATACAGTCCGAATGCTTTTAAGCAATGCACTTTACTCAGTTTATTCCAGGGAAGGTCGCACAAAAGAACATTCAAGGCTTTTAAGCGGAGAACAGCTTGTAGGAATACTTCATCTGCCGGAAACTTCCTTACAGGAAACAAAAAACGGAATTACCGTACGGCAAATAACAAATTATCTTGTAGAACATTTAAACGAAATGATAAATCTGGACAAAATGTCGGATGAACTTCATGTAAGCAAAAGTCATCTTGTTCGCAGGGCAAAAGAACTTACAGGCTACACAATCCAGACACTCCACGAAAAATTAAAAATAGAACAGGCAAAAAATCTTCTTCAGGTTGATTCCATAAAACTGTCGGAAATTGCACAACGGCTGGGCTTCCAGAACCAGAACTATTTCAGTTCAGTTTTCAAAAAAAATACAGGCATGAGCCCAAGAGCCTGGGCACAGCGAAACAGATAAAGAAAGGCTGCCCGCTAAACTAAAACACTGAAACAAAGTGCACTTTTTACTGTGGGCAGCCTTTCTTATTTTATGTTTTTTGTTTTACAGCTTAAAAGCCTATTTTTACAGATACCAGCGCCGTAGCACCGCTTATATCAAAACTTTTTATAAAACTGGCACTTCTAAGCTGCAAGGCTGTGTTTATTTCCACAATCCTTAAATTCAGCATAAATCCCATAGCCTGCTTAAAAACCAAATCTTCGTATGCAGTCGTTAAATTTATGCCCACAATGTTGAACAGCGAAAAATCAGTACGAAGTCTGTATTCACCAAAACATTGATAATCAGAAGAATAAGGATTCCTTACAACAAACGAAAGTTTTGGAGCAATTCTGCACCATTTTCCAAAAGGTCTCCATGCCCCCTCAACTCCCAAAACAAAAGGACGGTGAACGCTTTTTCTTTCCTGAGAATGTGAAGTTTCTTCCGTACTAAAACTTGTTTCCGTGCTGGAGGTTTTATCAAGATAGCCAAGAATATTAGACTGTTTTACGCTGGCAGAAAACCTTGTACTTGTTTTGTAATTAAGTTTTCCAGGAACAACAGGAATTCTTGTAAACACACCAAGTTCAAAGGTTTTTGTAAGCGGCCGCTCAACATGCATAAAAATATCAAAACCAAAACTTTTTATTGAATTTACAACAGAATTAACATCAATGCCGTTTTTATCTTCAAGGCTCATAATTGAATAAATATTCAGCGGAACATCTGCTGAAGCAATTATTTCCCCTGAATCAGATGCACTGTATGTAGCGGAAGCGTCTTTTTCTGCCACATGAACAACAGGAATAAAAAATCCCGGTTCAAAAGTAACAAGATGATTTGCGATTCTTGTTTTTACAGAAACACCTGCATTCAAAAACAAATCGCCGTAAAGGGAAATGTCAACTTCCTCGGAAGAATTTATGCCCACACCCTTTCCCAAAATATCAAAAAGCGTTTTTCCAATATTACAATAACCGGAAGATGAAAGTCCAAAATTAAAGTTTAAGGCAAACCTGTCTTTAAGGTTATAAGAAATATACCCAAGAGCAGAACCTGAAAAATCAAGCACAAAACCGTTATCTGGCATTGTTTCTGCAATTTTTCTTAAATCAATTACAAGATCTTTTACAAGCACATCCGAAACTTTAAAACAGTTGTTGGAAACACCAGCCTGAGCATCAACACCAATTTCAAAATATCTGTGATGATCTTCTATTTCGGCAAAACTTACTGCACCAAGAAAAAAAACTGCAAAAAGGGAAAAAATTATTTTGTTTTTCATTTGCTGCCTCCCATAACCACAAATTCACCGTCAGTAGAAACTGTTAAAATTCCGCTGGCTTCAAAAAAAGCACTTCGAGGAATTATAATGCTGTCGTTTGCAGGCACTTCAATGGAAATAACAGGAATAAACGGATAATTATTCAAAATTGAACTTATGTCTTCTTTAGAAAGATTTATTACGCAACGGTTTCCCGGCTTTTCCCAAGAAGCATCTTTAGAAATTTTTATTTCCTTAGAAAAATAAGGTGTCGTTTCGCCTTCTGCAGTTGCACTGATTTTTCCTTCAAGTTCAAGGTTTGTATTTGTGGCAAAAAGATACTGAAGCTGAATGTTTCCTATAACATCTGTAATTTTTTTTACATCTTCGTTCATATCTCCTGCACTTTCCCTATTCAAAACATCAGATTCCAGTTTAGTTCCAAAAGTTGAAAGAACATCTTTTATTTCAAAACCATCTGTAGCAAATTTTAAGGAAAGTCCCAAAAGTAAATTAACCTTTAATGAAGTTGCAAGATTTTCTTCTTTTAAGGATTCAATGTCTGCTCTATTAAAAGTAACAATTGAACCTTCTTTGCCTCTCAGAGAAAGATCATATTTGAATTTAATATTCTCCGGCTTGGAGTTAATCATATTTACAAGCGTAGCACCGTCCAGTCTGCCTTCTGGATATAAAAGCGAAATATCATCCGTTATGATATTTTTTTCATCGGCCAGTTCCGAAAGGGATTTTGCAGCAGAAGTAAATTTTATTGTTTCCGTTTCAAAAATTGGCCTATACCCTGCTTCTTCACTGTAATAAACCTGAATAGAACCTCCGAACCCTTCAAAATCCTCAAGTCCCTTAATATTTGGCTTTGAAACACAAAGATTTCCGAAAATTGCATCATCGCTGAATTTTATGCTGTCTAAAATTTCCAGGAAAGATTCTCCGGCAGCATCAGTAATCATTTTTTTAATGTTAAGGCCGGTATCAATTTCGTCTTTCATTGCAACGGAATCAGTTTTTATTGTAATTTCAGACCAGTCGAATTCAAACTTAATATTAAAATCCATTTTTAGTTTTGTACCAAGAGTAACATCGTACATCGTTAAAATTTCAGGAGCAGACTCCTTGCCACCAGAAAGAGACATTGCCACATCAAAGTCAATTTCACTTTCTGAAGCAATATTCTTTACAAGAGGAGTGCCTTCCTGTTCATAATTTTTTTCGATGCTGATATTGTAAGGTCTTGGCTCTGTATAAAAATCAACTTCTTCGGACAAATTACTAATTTTAAAAAAGCTGGAATTCATTTTTAACTTAATCATAAGGTCGTTTTGCGGCATATCCGTATCAATTGTTCCAGTTACGGCAAGTTTATTGAAAGTAATGCTTTCAACATAGTTTTTCATTTCTGCAGGAAGTTCTACACGAATGTTCTTGTTAAGTTTTTCTGCAGAAGAATCCATAAGACCGTTAATATTAACCTGCGCTTCTTTAAAAGATTTTATTTGGGCAGAAGCATTAAATACAAATTTGTCTGTTGAATTTCCGCTTTCATCATAATTAAAGGAAAGTTCAGCGTTTGAAATTGCAAAAGGAACAGAAGCATTTATGTGAATGTTCTCCTCTCCAGGATTTTCAAAAAGCTTTTTTTCCGAAAGATCGATTATTTTATTTACAGCAAAACCGGCTTCAGTTACATCGGCAAATTCAGAAGCTGCAATTTTAAGAGCCCCGGAAGCATTTATTCTAGGATCAATTGTTATGCCGCTCCAGTTATCCGGCATTTTAATGCTGTAACGCAGGGAACCTTCCTTAATTGTTGCCGATTTTACAACTCCGCTTATGGAAGCCAGCGAAAAATCTTCCTCAATGGAAAGAGCATGCGAAGTAATTTTTTCTGCATCAATGGAAAAACCGGAAATTCTGGAAAGAGCAATGTCATCGGAAACACCCATGTCAAAGCTAAATGGATGAACAACTCCCAGTGTTCCGCCTTCTGCCATAACATCCATTCCAAGTTTCATATTTGGAGTAATTTTTTTACCTGTTACATCAATAATAATAGGTTCACCTACAAAAGTTCCGTCAGAAACAATAACAGCAAGGTTTGAAGTACCAACCTCTTCTCCGCCGGAAGTTTTTAACGAAACCCGAATTTTAACAGTTCCACCAACAGCTTCATCGCACTTAGAAGAAACAATAAGTTTTCCCGAAGCAAATTCAATAAAGTTAAAATCAGGCTCCGTAACATCAATGTTAATTTCTGGTAAAGGTTGCAGGCCGTCCAAATAACCATTTGGAAATTCCGGGATAGTATCGCAGCTGAAAGAAGACTTCATGTTTTCCCGCAGGATTTTATTAAAATCCACATCAATTTCCTTAGAAATAACAATATCTCCGGGATTAGGAACTTCAAATTCCTGAGAAAAAGAATTTTCCTGAGAAGTTAAATCAATACCGTCAAGATTTTTAAGATATTCCGACATATCAAGAGGAATTTCTGCAATTTTGTAATCAAAAAGAAAAGTTAAAGAAGAATCGTTAGCCGGCCGGTAATCAAAAATTTGAAACTGGGAGGCAGATTCGCCGGAAGAAATGGAATCCGTAAGAGTGGAAACATCAAAATGATCGCTCAGCATGGCCTTTGCACTTCCCAACGGAACAGCATAATCGGCCTGAGACTTAACGGTTACGGTTTCTGGAACAGTAAGTCCCTTTAAATCGTCAATAAAACTGCACGAAAAGAAACAAAAAACCGCAAGATACACAAAAGGAAGATATTTTTTCATTTTGCAACACCTCCGATAAAATATGCTCAATAAGTCAACAAAGATATTTTACAGCAAAAAAAACCATTTGTCAGACACACCACAGTAATTTTTTTAAGAAAAGCAGGGGAAACCGCATAAAATGCGGCCAGGCTTTCCGCGGTTCGGTAACCCTCATTGCCTTCGGCAACGCTTCGCGCCGCTTCAATCCTTTTTCCAATCCCCGCGAACTTCAAAAAATTCAAACATTGCAGCAAAAGCAGGCGATGCCAGCGACAAATCACGCACCCCCAAAATGCTCCATCCGCCTTGATTTTCTTTATTCTTTACTATATTTTATCGCATAAAAAGACAATATTCACGAAATTAAGGCTTTCCGTCTAAAAAACTGAATATTTTGCGGGAGGAAATATGAAATCAAAAAATCACTTTTTAAAATTTATTTCTGTATGCCTGTCGTCAATTTTTCTGTCGGCCGCATTTACCGGATGCAAAAAAACTGAATCTCAAGATTTACTGGAACAAATAAAATCAAAAGGAAAAATTACCATTGCCATGGAAGGTGCCTGGGCTCCATGGACTTACCACGACGAAAATAATCAGCTTACAGGCTACGATGTAGAAGTAGGCAAAAAAATAGCCGGAAAACTTGGTGTAAAACCAGAATTTATAGAAGTAGACTGGGATGGAATTTTTGCCGGAATAGATTCAAGGCGGTACGACATTGCCTGCAACGGCGTAGAAATTTCAGAAGAACGAAAACAGAAATACGATTTTTCTGAGCCTTACGCTTACACACGAACAGCTGTAATCGTTAAAAAAGACAACAACAGCATAAAATCACTTCAGGATTTAAAAGACAAAACTACAACAAATTCCATAGGCAGCACTTACGCAGATCTGGCAGAAAAATACGGTGCAAAAGTCGTTACAATCGATTCCTTCGACGAAACACTTTCCCTTGTAGAACACGGTCGGGCAGATGCCACATTAAACGACAACGCCACATTCTACTACTACCAGAAAGTTCAGCCTTCAAATCCGTTTAAAGCCGCATTCCTTACAGAAACACCTTCAAAAGTCGCCATACCTGTACGCAAAGCCCCGGAAACAAAAAATCTTCTGACAGCAATTAACAAAGCCCTGGATGAATTAAAAGAATCTGGAGAACTTGCGGAACTTTCAAAAAAGTATTTTGGCGAAGACTTAACAAAATAAAGGCGGCAAAACAAAAAAACGCAATGAAAAAAATGAAAAAAATGAAAAAAATGAAAAAAATGTTTCTTTATCGCCTCTTTCTGCTGGCGTTTCATTTAATGTTTCTTTTTCCATTAAAAAGTTGTTCACTGGAAGCAAGAGCCGTTATTCCGGAAAATTCAGGAAATTCAGTCATTACCGCAAGTGAAAAAGTTACCTTTTCCAATAAAAACGCAGACTTTATAATGATTGGAATTTCCTTTTTCGGCAAAACAGAAGACGACATTATTTTAGGCGAAGACTTGCTGGAAGTTCCTTACCCTGTAAAAGTAAAGCCGTTCCGTCTGGCAATGTACGAAACAAGTTACAATACCTGGTACGAAGTATTATCGTGGGCAGAAAAAAACGGATACACGATTGTAAACAAAGGCTCAGAAGGCATGTACGGCGGCATTGGAAATGAAAAATCCATAAATCCAGATGGCGAAGGCGCAGAACCTAAACTTATCCAAATGCCAGTAACTTCCCTTACATGGCGAGATGCCATGGTCTGGTGCAACGCTTTAAGCGAAATGCAAGGACTGACCCCAGTATATTATACCGACAAAAACTTTACGGTTCCTATAAAAGATTCCACAGGACCCGATTCCAGCAAACTGGAAGACTACCTTATACAGCCGGGGCAGGTTGACAATCCCTATGTAAACAAAAAATCAGGCGGTTTCAGGCTTCCCTATGCCGAAGAATGGGAATACGCTGCTAGAAAACGCCCCGATGCAACGGCAATTTCCGGCAGAAATGTTTCAGGCGATGAAACAGGATCCATGTTCGAACCTACCGCAATAGAAAAAATGAACGGTATTTCATATCCAATTTCAACCGTATATGAAAATTACATCTGGTGGCGCAAAAACTCCTCTTCGGGAACGGCAAAAACAGCATCCGGCCTTAACGACACTACAGACGCAACAAAGGCACTCACAAAAAACTCTGGAATACAAGGCTACAGGACTCACCTTTCCGGCGGGAAACTCCCCAATCATCTGGGCTTTTACGATATGTCCGGCAATGTTCCGGAATGGTGCTTCAACTACAATACAACATACGGTTCAACATACAAATTCCACACCATGCGGGTTTTTAGAGGCGGCGACCATGTAAACGAAAGTTTCACAGGAAATCCAACACACTGCACAGGAAACAAAGGCGGTCAGCTTACGGGAATAAAAGGCGGCGGATTCCGGATAGCACAAAATGCAGAATAATTACTTTCCGCTTTTATTCTGCAGCATTCTTTCTTTTCCAGCGGCGTCTCTGTCAACATCAGCTTCAATAAACTGCAGGATAATTTCAGGATTTAAAATAAGTATAAAATTCTGTCCCCGTCTGGCTACAGCACTTACAAAATGACTTTGTCCCTCAAGAATTCCATAATCTTTTGATTCAGCCTGAATTATTTTTAAATGACTTACAATATCAACTCTGTCGGAAACAATGCCGATTTGAACTGGTTTATCGTTTTTCTGGGCAACTTCCAGAATAATAACCTGCGTTCCTTCCAGCGAAGTTTCTTTTTTAAAACCAAATAAAATTCTAAAATCAATTATGGAAACAACACTTCCCCGAACATTCATTACACCCTTTAAATAAGGCAGCGCATTGGGAATTGGCGTAATTGTTTCATAATCAAAAACTTCTTTTACATACTTTACAGGAACAGAAAAAATTCCTTCATCAATGTAAAATGAAAAATAAGACTCTGCCATTGCACTATCATTCATTTGACGATACCCCATTCTAGTTGTAAAATTATCTGATTTCCGAAATCAAATGCATTTCGATTCCGCACAAACACGGTTTTTAGAATTATACAATGATTTTTTATGAATACCAACATTCATTTTTATGGGAGGCGTGATAAAAATTACATCCG
>SAMEA3663036__coassemble_1314_pt1 | contig 9522 bp, 5 predicted proteins | sample SAMEA3663036__metabat2_low_PE_004 | metagenome-assembled genome bin SAMEA3663036 (sample SAMEA3663036) | pig gut metagenome | biome: pig gut; feature: pig-associated habitat; material: faeces | place: France | collected 2012 | reverse complement strand
GCTCTGCTGTTTGGGCTGTTCAACAGAGGTAACTCCTTCTGGAGGCGTCTCAGGTCCTGGAAGCAGCTCTGGAAACGAAAGCACTTCCAGTGGAGATTTGACCGTTACTGTAGATGCAGACGGCTCTATCAGCTGTAAAAAATGCGGAAAGGTTTACAACTTTAAGGTTCAGGCAGAAAGCTGCGAGCACTACAAGTGTGCAACTTGCGGCACCTCATACTACACCCAGGACGAACTGGACGCCTGCGAACATTCTGTAATTCACTTTGTAGACTCCGATGACGAAAGTAAAAACTACACTGTAACAATCAAAAAAGGAACAAACATCACTCTTCCTGAATGGACAAAAGAAGGCTTCGAAATCTGCTGGACAAGCGAACCTGCCGACATTGACCCTTCTTCTGCAATTGATGCCGAAGAAGTTACCTTTACTGCAACCTGGACTTCTACCTACAGCTGCCAGTTCTGCGGAAAAGTTTATTACACTTCTGAAGAAGCAGACGCCTGTGCTCATTACACCTGTACAAACGAAGCCTGCGAGAAACACACAGCCGGCTATGCAACCCAGGCAGAAGCAGACATCTGTAATCTTAAAGACGGCTGTCCTGCATACAAAGTAACATGCAGCCAGTGCGGAAAAGAATACTCCCACGATGCAGACGCCAACGCCTGCGAACACTACAAGTGCCCGTCCTGCGGAACTTCTTACAACTCACAGGCAGAACTTGACGCCTGCGAAACAAAAGAAGGTTGTGCCGCATGGAGAGCAACATGTACAAACTGCGGAACAGAATACAAAACTCAGACCGAGGCAGATAATTGTTCAAAACAGGAAGGCTGTCCTAAGTTTGGTGCTTTAACCACAATCACTTTTGAAGGAACAAAAACCGTTACGGCAGTATGCGACAGCGAAGCTATAACTGTTACAGCAATGGGCAATGTAAAAAGCGGTGGCTCGATAACATATAATGGCGTAACTTATAGTGTTATCATGAAAATGGAAAGTGCAACATCTGTAGTGATTTCTGGTGCTGCAGGAAAAACCATGACCATTGTAACGGACACACCGTCAAAGGGAATCAAGATTAACGGCACTAAAAATACAACCGATACAAACGGTATTGTAACTGTTACTGTTCCTGACGGAGACAGCGTTACGATTACAAAAGGCGACACAATGAATGTCGGTGTAATCTTCATCGAATAGACAAAAGCAACATAAGGAAAAAATGACTATGAAACTTATAAAAAAACTTTTTGCAATGCTGGCAGCTTCGGCACTTTTGGTGTCCGGTTTTGCCGGCTGTTCCGATGTAAACAGCGAAACTTCATCTGCTCAGGACGGGTACGGTACGCTGACGGTAAATTTTGCCAGCCGTGCTGTAGAGTACGGATATTCAAATATAAAGCTTATCTACAGGGCGGAAAACTCTTCTGCTACCAATGTGGCTGCAAACTGGGCAACTACCGGTGATATAAAGCCTGTGCAGATTCCCGTAGGAACCTATATCTTTAAACTTTCAGCAGATGTAAAAATCACCGAAGGAAACATGGAAGAAACCGCCAGAATGACAGGCGAACAGACCGCCCAAATAAAAAACGGCGAAACAACCCCAATCACCTTTAAGTTGAAGAGAACAGATACTTCAGCGGGAGAAGGTGATGGAAACATCGATACGGACAACGAAGGCGAGGTTACAAACGCAACTGTAAAAATTGTTAAGAGCGAAGGCTGGCTTAACTCGGCTTATGTTGTTTTTGAACAGATTGAAGGTGCAGTTTACACAGTTAAGGCTGACGGTGTAAAAATCGACGATGAACTTATCCGTTTCTACGATACATACACTTACTACGAAACTGTTGAAAACTCAGACTTTTCCGTTTCTTACGAAAAGAATACTCTCAGCAAGGTTGTCCGGGCAGATGCCCTCGGTCTTGCTGCAGGAGAACACACCCTTTCTGTAAGCATTGACGGCGGAAAAACGGAATCAACTGCCACTATGACCGTTCTTAACCACGACCGTTCAGGTTTTGCTTTCTCTGAAGGTGCTGTTCCTGGTGCTTACAATCTGGACGGTACCCTAAAAGATGGCACAATCGTAATCTACCTTACAGAAGAAAATAAAAAGACTGTAAAAGCCACAATCGGCGGAACAGAATACACAGGTATTGCTGCAATTACACAGGCTGTAAAAACAAAAAATACTGGAACAACTCCTGTAGATATTCGCATTATTGGAAAACTCACCCTTGACGGTCTTTCCTGTTCCGATATGAGCAGTGCCTATGCCTTGGGTGTAAAAGAAGCGTCTTATGTAACAATCGAAGGTGTTGGCGACGATGCAACGCTTGTTGCAGGTGTGGCTGCCTTTAAATCTAATTATGTGGAAATTGCAAACCTTGGCCTTATGAAGTGGGGTGGCGGTAAAGATGGCGACGGTGTTTCCTTAAAGGAAAGCACCTATGTTTGGGTACACAACAACGACTACTACTACGGAGATGCCGGCAGCGATGCAGATCAGGCAAAAGGCGATGGTTCCATGGACTTAAAGGACGATTCACAGCATGTAACTGTTTCCTACAACCACTTTGTAGACAGCGGAAAAATGTCTCTTTGTGGAATGACGTCCGAAACAGGTCCTAACTACATCACCTACCACCACAACTGGTTTGACCATTCCGACAGCCGCCATCCAAGAATCCGCACCATGTTCGTTCATGTTTATAACAACTACTTCGACGGCAACGCAAAATATGGTGTAGGCGTTACAAGCGGTGGAAATGCCTTTGTAGAAGGTAACTTCTTCCGCAATGCCCATGACCCTATGCTTATTTCCCTGCAGGGAACAGATGCCGAAGGTGCCGGTACATTCTCTGGCGAAAAGGGTGGTCAGATAAAATCTTTTAACAACAAATTTGAGCAGAACAACACTAACGGTGTAAAATTTCAGTTTAAAACAAACAAATATGACTACACCAACAATAAGGAACTGGGTGAATACAAAGAAATTACAGAAAAAATCGGTACAGCCAACGGAGACGGAACATACACGATTTATTCCTGGAGCTACGGCGACGCATTCCCAAGCTTTATTTCAAAAACAAATGCTACCGATAAGAATGATGCAACGGATACAAAACATTATTATCAGATTTCCAGCGGAAAAGAAGGCTTTGTGCTTTCTGTTCCTTCTGGTACTGTAAAAGTTGTCGTAAATGCAAAGGTTGGCTCTTCAACGGCAACATCTGCAACATTAAAGGCGGGGTCTGTAAGCAAAGTTATTAGCGGCGACTATGCAGATTACGAACTGGAAGTAACTTCTTCTTCCGAATCAAAAGTTTCTGTTTCGGCTGTGGGTGCTTCTATCAATGTAAAAGCAATCAAGGTTATTGCTTCCGAACAGTGGAAAACTACCTATTCTGTTGGTGCCGATATGTCCGACATCGACGCTTACGAAGTTGATGAACGCTCCGAAACCGTACCTGAAACTGTAAAATCAAAGAGTGGTTCTTATACATATTCAAACTTTGACACTGTTTTGGGCGACAGCGGACTTGGACTTAAAAACCTTCCGACAGATCCGGATGTAGCAAAGTCTTATGTTCTTAAGTTTGCAGGACGCCATAATCCAGACTTTGCATGGGCTTTTAACAACTCTGTAGACGACGCAAGTTATGCACTGAACGAAGCGTTGAATTCTGCGCTTGTTGCTCATAAAACAGGCGTTACAAAAATCGGCAATTAAAGCTTCTGGCTGGTTGCGTCAGGGGGTGTAGCGGTGCCGTAAGGCAAACGGTGGGGCAGACGCCAGTCTGAGCCGCCGGTCGAAGGCGCGCAAGACGCCGTAGCCGCGAAACACCCGGCCCCGAACGAAGTGAGGGGAGACGCCCGTAAAAATCTCAAAATTAAGTGCACCTTCTGAAACTGGCTGAGTTCAATTTTCAGGAGGTGCTTTTTTATTATTCCATAAATTTAGTTTTTTTTGTAAAATGAACTTATGAAAACAGTAGACGAAACAACTCTGGAAAACCTTCTTTATCTTTCCAGACTTTCTCCAGAAAGTACCGACATGGCTACCCTAAAAAAACAGGTAGACGAAATTGTCGGTTATTTTGAAATTCTTTCAAAGTACGACGATTCAGAAAATCCCTACGACGCTTATCCTTCCACCGAGGCAGAAAAACTTCGGGAAGATACAGTTGTTCCCGGCCTCCAGATTCCCGATGTTAAAAACATTACGGATAAATTTATGGACGGCTATTTTCAGGTACCAAAAGTATTGGGCGAAGGTGCATAGTTTTTTGGAGGTTCCCTGCCTTTGCGGCAGGTCGGGCTTCTCCAGGTTCCGCTTTCGCTTCATTCCAAAAAACGATTTCATCATTTTTTGGAACGCCTGGGGCGCCTTCCGTATCCCTAACCCAAAGTCAGCGGTATAAGCGGTACAGTATAAAACTTAAAATTACATTCCGGTAAATAAAAATTACTTTGCCGGTAAAACGGGAAAATAAAATGTATTATTCAATAAAAGAAACAGTAAAAGCCTTAAAAGAAGGAAAAGTTACTTCCTTTCAGCTTGTACAAAATTCAATAACTGCATTTCAGGAAGACTGTAAATCTGCCAAACCCCTTAATGCCTTTTTGGAAATTTACGACAATGCTCTGGAACTGGCAAAAAAAGCCGACGAACAGATTCAGCAGGCAATTTCTCAAAATACTGTAGAAGATCTTTTTAAATCTCAGCCTCTTTTAGGAATTCCTTTTGCAAATAAAGACAATATTTCTGTAAAAGGAAAAAAACTTACCTGTTCTTCCAAAATTCTTGAAGGGTACAAGGCTCCTTACAATGCAACGGTAATACAGCGGCTTTGCGATGCTGGGGCCATTCCTCTGGGGCGGTGCAATCAAGATGAGTTTGCCATGGGGTCTTCTACAGAATATTCAATTTACGGTCCTACAAGAAACCCTGTAAACAGAGATTATGTTTCCGGCGGTTCTTCCGGCGGTTCAACGGCGGCTGTGGCTGCAAATCAGGCTCTTTTTGCCTTGGGAACGGAAACCGGTGGGTCTGTGCGGCTTCCTGCAAGTTACTGCGGTGTTTACGGCCTTAAGCCTACTTATGGGGTTTTGAGTCGCTGGGGAGTTGTTGCCTATGGTTCGTCTTTGGATCAGGTTGGTTTAATCGGACATACTCCAGAAGATATTGCCATTCCTCTTTCTGTTATGGCAGGTGCAGATTTTTATGATGATACTTCGGCCGATTTACCGGAAAAACGAAAACTTTTGTCTTTAGAGCCTTGCGATATTTCAACATTAAAAATTGCCGTTCCAAAGCAGTTTGAACAGGCAGAAGGCATGGATAAAGATGTGGCAGAAGTTTTTGCCGGCGTAAAGGAATGGTTTATTTCTAAAGGGGCGAAAATTCAGACGGTGGATTTGCCTGTGCTGGATGCTTCCATTGCTTCTTACTATGTAATTGCCCTTTCCGAGGCTGCTTCAAATTTAAGCCGATTCGACGGAATACGGTACGGTTCCCGGCTTGATAACGGCAAAGGTTACGACCAGCTTTATATCGACACCCGTTCTCAAGGCTTTGGTCCTGAAGTTAAGCGGAGAATCATAATCGGTAACTATGTGCTTTCGGAGCAGTTTTCTGGAAATACATACAAAAAGGGAATGTCGGTTCGTGCAAGAATCCAAAGGGAAATGGCCAGTTTGTTTGAAAAATACGACCTTGTACTTTGTCCTACATGTCCTACAGCTTCATTCCGTTTGGGCGAAAAGGTGGATAATCCTCTTGCAATGTATTTAAGCGATCTGTTTACGACTTTTGTTAATCTTGCCCGCATACCGTCTATTTCTGTTCCTGCCGGTTATACTTCAAAAGAAAATGCGGCTGCTTCGTCAATGCCTGTAGGAATTCAATTTGTAGGAAAAATGTTTGATGAAGTTAAACTTTTGGAAATTGCCCAAACTTGGGAAAACGATCATAAACTTTGCGGTGTTCCTGTAAAACAATAAAGTTCTTTTTACTTTGGAGAAAATATGGCTATCGATAAATACGAAATCGTTATAGGTTGTGAAATTCATACTCAGCTTTTAACTGGTACAAAAGCGTTTTGTGCCTGCGAAAACCGTTACGGCGGAATGCCTAATACAAGGGTTTGTCCTGTATGTCTGGGGCTTCCTGGAGCAATGCCTAGAATTTCTAAAGGGTATGTTGAACTTGGTGCTGTTGCCGGTCTTGCCTTAAACTGCAATATTGCCCGTTTTACAAAATTTGACCGCAAGCATTATTTCTATCCTGACCTTGCAAAAGGCTATCAGATTACTCAGTACGATATTCCTTTGTGCACAGACGGTTATGTTGATTTACCATTGAACCGCTATTCAAAAGAGGAGCAGGAAGGAGGAAGTCGTTTCCGCCCTGTAAATTTTAAAGGCGAAAACTGTATTTTTGAAAATTCAGGCAAAAAATACCGCCGGGTAAGAATTGAGCGCATTCATCTGGAAGAAGATGTTGGTAAATCCCTTCACCTTCAGGGAAACCACTCGTACATTGATTATAACCGCTGTGGTACGCCGCTTGTAGAAATTGTTACAAAACCAGATATGACTTCTCCAGAAGAAGCAGCCCTTTTTATGCAGACTGTTCAGGAAATCTTGCGCTACGTAAAGGTTACTAACGGAAACCTTGAAGAAGGCAACATGAGGTGCGATGCAAATATTAACCTTAATGTTTGGGAAGACGGTAAACTCTATCACACGCCAATTTCGGAAATAAAAAACCTTAACTCATTTAAATCAATAAGGGATGCCTGTGCTTACGAGGCAAAACGGCAGTTAAAGGAATTTATGGAAGACAGGCAGGAATTTAATCCTGGTTTTAAAGTTACAATGGGCTGGGATGAATCAAAAGGCGAAACTGTAGTTCAGCGTACAAAAAATTCCTTTGTTGATTACCGTTTTGTTGTTGAGCCGGATATTAAGCCGTTCAGCGTAAACGAAGAACTTATAGAAAGGGCTAAAAACCGTGTAGGGGAACTGCCGGAAGCAAAAAGAATCCGTCTTCAGAAAAATTACGGTCTTTCTGATTTTGATGTTGAAACTTTAACTTCTACAAGGGAACTGGCTCTTTGGTTCGAAGAGGCTGCGGAAGGTGCAAAAGATGTAAAAAAAGTTGCTAACTGGATTCTTGCAGAACTTCTTGCCGTATTAAATGAACAGCGGAAGTCTATTTCTCAAATAGAAATTACTCCGGCTCATATACGGGAACTGGTAAATGCAATTTGCGACAAAAAAATATCCAATGCCCAGGGAAAAACTGTTTTTGCAAAAATGCTTCAAAGTGGAAAAATGCCTGCACAAATCATAAAAGAAGAAGGCATGGAAACTGTTTCCGATACAGGTGTAATTGAAGCAATAGTTGATAATGTAATTTCTTCTAATCCAAAAGCCGTTGCCGATTACAAAAGCGGAAAAACAAATGTTGTGGGCTGGCTTATGGGTCAGGTAATGAAAGAAAGCGGCGGAAAAGCAAATCCAAAAACAGCCACCGAACTTGTTGCAAAAAAATTGCAGGCACTGTAAATAACAGCAGGCAAGGGATACACATGTGCCAAAGGCACAAAATAAAATAATTTCCTTAATGTACCCCGCAGCTACTTGCTAATCTTCCCTATGGGCAAGGGATAGTAGCGGCCGCGAAGCGGGTGCGCAGCACCGAAGGCGCGTTAGACGCCGGAGCCGCGGATAGCCCGGTTTTTTGCGGAGCAAAAAATGCCCCCATATATATGGTTTTTATTGTTCCGCATTTTTATAACTTGAAGGGCATCCGCTGCAACCGCAACAGCACTTTCCGCTTTTTTTTGCTTCCAGATGTTTTTTGCAAAGCGATTTTATTATTCCAGTTATAACTATAAAAAGTATTGCACATACAATAACAGTTCCCATAATATCCTCCTGTAAAAACTCCGCGTTAGCGGCAGCGCATGGATGCGCTGAAAAAGTTTGCGAAGCAAACAGTGATAAAAAATACACGGATGTAGTTTTTATCACGCCTCACATAAAAAATTTAATTTATGCCGTTTTGTATTTGTCTTTTCTGAATATCATATAAATAAGACCTGCCAAAGATGCAGAACCAAGAACGACTCCAATTATTCCGGTAAAACCTGTAACCTGTCCTGTAAAAAGGCTGCCAAGCTGATTTACAATAAACGATATAATGTATGCAAAGCCACATTCATACCCAATGGCAAACCAGAACCATTTTTTACTGTTCATTTCTCTTTTTATTGCTCCCATTGCGGCAAAACATGGTGCACACAGCAGGTTGAATATAAGGAAAGACAGACCTGTTACTTTTGTAAAAATTGCTGCCATATTTACATAGGCTTCTGTTCCACCGTAAAGTATTCCCATAGTTCCTACAATATTTTCCTTTGCCACAAGACCTGTAATTGCAGCTACTGTTGCTTGCCAGTTTCCCCATCCCAAAGGCTTAAAAATCCAGCAGATTGCGCGACCGAAGTATGCAAGAATTGAACAGTCCATCTGGTCTTCTTCCAGCATTCCAAAACTGCCGTCCTGCCATCCAAAGAAAGAAAGGAACCAGACTGCAACAGTAGAAAGAAGAATAATTGTTCCTGCTTTTTTTATAAACGACCAGCCCCTTTCCCACATGGAGCGGAGAAGGTTTCCTGCAGCAGGCCAGTGGTAGGAAGGCAATTCCATTACAAAAGGCGAAACTTCCCCGGCAAATATTTTTGTTTTTTTAAGCATAATTCCTGAACAGAGTATTGCTGCAATTCCAATAAAATAAGCACCAGTTGCAATCCTTGGAGAACCACCAAAAATTGCACCGGCAATCATGGCTATAAACGGCGTTTTTGCACCGCAGGGAATGAATGTGGTTGTTATTACTGTCATTCTGCGGTCCTGCTCATTTTCGATTGTGCGGCTTGCCATAATTCCTGGAATTCCGCAACCTGTTCCTACAAGCATTGGAATAAAAGATTTTCCAGAAAGTCCAAACCGGCGGAAAACCCTGTCCATAATAAATGCAATGCGGGCCATATAACCGCAAGATTCAAGAAAAGCAAGAAAAAGAAACAGAACAAACATTTGCGGTACAAAGCCCAAGACAGCTCCAATTCCAGCTATAATTCCGTCAAGAATAAGACCTTTAAGCCATTGGGCACAGCCGATTTTATCAAGACCGAATTCTACAATAACAGGAATTCCCGGTACCCAAATGCCATAATTTTCTGGAGAAGGTTCTTCGCCATTGTATTTTTCTATTATTTCTTTTGCCTCGGCAACATCAGCTTCAGAAAATTCAACAGGTTCAGAAAGTTCTAAAGTTTCTTCATCCTGCAAAATGTACTTGAATTCTCCGTTTTCAAAGGCTTCCAGAATGGCGGACTTTTCTGCAAACTCATCGGTATCCTTCTGGTACTGGCTGCTTCCAATGCCAAAAAGATGATACCCGTCTCCAAAAAGTCCGTCGTTTGCCCAGTCTG
>SAMEA3663036__coassemble_1289_pt1 | contig 9632 bp, 8 predicted proteins | sample SAMEA3663036__metabat2_low_PE_004 | metagenome-assembled genome bin SAMEA3663036 (sample SAMEA3663036) | pig gut metagenome | biome: pig gut; feature: pig-associated habitat; material: faeces | place: France | collected 2012 | reverse complement strand
AAAAATAGAACAGTTTCGGGAAATTCACTTTCAAAAAGAAGAAAAATACCTCCGCTATAAAATGCTCAAATCATCTCTTTTAGAAAAACTGCACAGTAAATAGGCGTGATTCAAAAAGTATTTTGCAAATGAAGGCAAAACCCGGAACTACGAATAATGTGCCAAAAAAATCGTTGCCGGGATTTTATGTTTTTAAAATAAATTTTCTTTTTTTTATCTATTTTTATTATATTTATGATATAATCTTTGTGAATATTTTTTAGTGCCGAATGTACTAGGAGCAACTGTGAACAAACGCGACTTTCCGAAAATTCATTTTTATGATCAGGATTTTGTAGATATTTACGACAAAACATGGGCGTGGCTCAACAACTTCTGGGTAGATCCAAAAACAATGGAAAATTCCCCGGACGGTTATTTTATTTATCCTGAAGATGCCGACGGCAAACTTGTTAATACTTCTATTCCCGGCAGCGGAGAATCTGTTGCAAAGGCAGAAATTTCCCAATTTGAGTCAATTTTTTCTTCTTTCTTTTTGGTTTATTCCAACCGCAATTATCCGGCAAACCAGAATCTGGACTATTTTTACAGCCGCCAGGAAGAAAACGGTGCAATCCGCTGGAAATACAACCTTAAAACTGGAGAAGCCATTACAGAGCCGGAAAACCCTGAAGGTGTAGGACTGCCTCTTTTTGCCTGGGCAGAATTCAATCTTTACCACAAATCAGCAAACAAACGCCGCATAAAAGAAAAAATGCCTGTCCTTCAAAAATACATGGAATGGATAGACCAGACTTTTAAACAGGAAAACGGTCTTTACGGTGCGCCGATGTCAGCCAGCACTATGTTCAATTCACCTCGTGGAGAATGTTATTACCCTATAGATTTTAACGCCTGTGTTGCCATTAACTGTGCCCACATGAGTGCTTTAGGCGACATTCTTAACGATAAAGAATTAAGTTTTAAATACAAAAAGGCATATTTTTCGTTAAAAACCAGAATTAATTCCCTTATGTGGAGCAGCGAAACAGGTTTTTACCACGACTTAGACAAAAACGAGCAGCGCATTTCTCAAAAAACAATTGCCGGGTTCTGGCCTCTTCTGGCAGAAATTCCAAACGCCGACAAAGCAGAAACTCTTATTGACCATTTGTCTAACCCTACAACTTTCGGCACAGATCATCCTTTCCCAACTTTAAGTGCCGACAGTATGGAATTCAACGAAAATGGCGAAGGATTCCGGGGTGCTGTAAATCTGGCATTTAATTTTATGGTTATAAAGGGGCTGGAAAAGTATCAGCGTTTTGATTTGGCAAGAGAGTGTGCAATCCGTCATCTTTATTATGTTCTTGAAGGTTTACAGCCTGTCGATGGAAAAAAAGGCGATGTTTACGAAGCGTACAAACCGTGTAAAGAAGGCCGGGCCACAATGGAATCAAATCCAAACTATCCGCGTACCCGCTATCTTCCGGCAGCAGGGCTTTCCACAATCGCCCTTATGATTGAAAATGTTATCGGTCTTTCTATAAGCCTTCCACGAAAAACCGTAGATTGGATTATTCCGAACCTGGAAATAATGGGTATAGAAAAACTTTCCCTAAAGCGCAACCTTATTACAATTTTAAGCAATAAAAGTACCCGCGGCTGGGAAATTCAAATGGAAAGCGAAAAACTCTACTATTTTACGATAAATATTCTCGATCAAAAGAAAAAAACACTTCCAATTCCAAGCGGAAAATGTTCAATGCTTATCGACAAACTGTAAATTGCTTTTCTATGGGAAACAGCAGACAAAAGCCTGTCGTTTCCCAAACGCCCTGGTGCTCTTCCTATCTTTGCCGCAACCATAGGAAAATTCAGTTTCCGAAGATTGAAGCAAGGTAGTATGCCTTTGCACCAGTCAGGAATTAAAACAACTGTCCCGGCAGAACAAGCTTTTCTTTGTAAGGAAATTTGGATTCAAACTCCTTAAACTCTTCGATTTTTTCTTCTGCTACAAAATAGCCTTTAGGCGGTTTATAAGTTGCTTCAATGCCGTTTAAATAACCTGGAATAAGCTCTTTTGCAAGAAAGTATGGAACTTCCCCGTCTTTTGGTTCACAGTAATAGTGAATATTCATACTACTAGCCAAAGAAAAGCCGCCGTATTTGTAAAAGTCTATGTTGCCTTCCATACAAACAAAACCAACTCCTAAGTTTTTAGCTTTTTCCAGCGAAAAATTTAACAGCTTTAAACCATACCCCTGCCTCTTGTATTGCGGATGAATACTTATAGGCCCGAAAGTCCAGGAAGGAATTTTTTCGCCGTTTTCAAGACAAAGCTCTGCCTTAGAATACATTACATGACCGATAATTTTTCCTTCAAGTTCCATAACAGGGGAAAGCTCCGGAATAAAATCGGGATTGTTTCTGTAACAGTGCAAAACAAAATGTTCAGTGCAGCCAGGTCTGTACACATTCCAGAACGAATCTCTGGTAAGATTTTCAACATTTTCAAAATCGCGTTTTTCTTCGACGCGGATAATAACATTTGAGTTCATTTTTATCTCCAGATATTTTTTTATGAGCTAAAAAAGTACCTCGAAAGACCGCCCAAAAAGAAATAATCTTTCAAGGCACTAAACAATGAACCAAATTTTGCCAGATATAAACATCCAGCCTCCCATAAAAAACTGCCTTAGCGGCGAGTTAAAATAATGAAGTTTACAACTTCAAGTGAAGAGCATTATAACACAACGACAGAAAAAAAACATTCGCCCTGCTTTCTGTATCGGAAGATTTGCCACAATTTCATCAAACTTTTATAATAAACCCTTGCGATTAGGAGGCTTTTTATGTGGCTTTTATTTGCAGTTTTATCTTCAATATTCGCAGCGGCAACATCAATTCTAGCAAAATGCGGAATTTCTGGAATAAATTCAAATCTTGCAACGGCAATAAGAACAGTTGTGGTACTTGCCATGTCTTGGATTGTTGTTTTTGTTACAAAAACGGACTGCAACTTCAGCAGCATTTCAAGAAAAAACTGGCTTTTTTTAATTTTATCCGGTTTAAGTACAGGGCTGTCCTGGCTTTGCTATTACAGGGCAATTCAGGTCGGAAAAGTTTCAAAAGTTGTTGCCGTCGACAAGTTTTCAATTATTCTTACAATGATTTTTGCCGCAGTTTTTCTTCATGAACAGTTCACCGTAAAATCTATTTTAGGCTGTCTGATGATTGCAGCCGGCACTTTGCTGATGGTCATATAATTCTTTAAGGAAAATTAAATTGAAAATCCAGTTACCGATAATTTTTATTGTTTTATTTTCTCCAGTTGTATTTTCAGGATGCAAAGCAAAAACACTTCAAAAAAGTCAGGAGTCTTTACCTGAACAGAAAATTTCTTCATCATCTCAACCTAAGGAACATTCAAAACTTGACTTTGACTTAACAAAAATGGGAGCGAACCTTGTTTATGCTCAGGTTTTTAACATGATGATTCAACCAGAAGACTACGCAGGAAAAGTTTTCCGCCTTAAAGGAAATTTTGCCTGTTACAAAACAGACAAAGGCGATGTTTTTGCAGTTGTAATTGCCGATGCCCTTGCTTGCTGCCAGCAGGGAATTGAATTCAAATACAATTTTACGAAAAATCAGCCTTTACAAAACCAGATGATAGAAGTTACAGGAAAATATACTGTCGAAACTTCCAGCGACGGAATTGTAAGAGCTTTTGTTGTTGCCGACAAAATAGACCTTTTGTAAAAAAGTTAAATTTCCGGCATTGAAAAATTTTATTTTATAGGGGTAAAATACAGGCATGAAAAAACTTTTTCTCATCACTTTTTTATTTTCATCACTTTTTTTCTCTGCTTTTTCTTCAGGAAAGGGCGATTGCAGCGATGAACCGCAAATTCTTGGCGAAGTTACGGAAGAACAGATTGAAGAAAGCGAACCTTCCGTTCCTGATGCAACTGCAACTGCTCAGGAAGTTGGAGAAGCCATGGGAAAAGCTGCAAAAAAAATCTCCAACAAGGCATCGGAAATAGGCAAAGAACTGGAAAAACAGGCAAAAGCCTTTGGAAAAAGTTTCAGCGATGCCTTCAAAGAAGAATAATTTTAGTCTGCGTTGCAGGCTTTTATCATAAAAATAAAGGACGAAAAAAATGGATATTCGCTATTCAACAGGAAAAGAACCATTCAAAAGAATGACAACAGACGAAATCAGAAAAGAATTTCTTATTTCAAACATTTTTATTAAAAATGATGTTTCGGCAGTTTACAGCCACATCGACAGAATCGTTACTCTTGGAGCAATGCCTGTAGACAAAAAAATCAAACTGGACAAAAACATTGATGCCATGAAAGACTTTGGCGTAGATTTTTTCCTTCAGCGGCGGGAACTGGGCATGATTAACATTGGCGGAGACGGAATTGTAGTTGCCGACGGTACAGAATATCATGTAAAACATTACGATGCCCTTTATCTTGGAGCCGGCACAAAAGATGTTACTTTGGAAAGTGCCGACAAAAAAAATCCTGCTAAATTCTATATGAATTCAACTCCTGCTCACTGTTCCTATCCTTCAAGAATAATTACTTACGAACAGGCAAATCATGTTCATTTAGGCAGTGCTGAAGAAATTAACGACAGAACAATAAATCAGTACATTCATCCAGATATTCTCGAAACATGCCAGCTTTCTATGGGAATGACTCACCTTGAATCTGGTTCTGCATGGAACACAATGCCTGCTCATACTCACGAACGCCGAATGGAAGTTTATTTCTATTTCGATTTCCCTGAAGACGACATTGTTTTCCACATTATGGGAGAACCGCAGGAAACTCGGCATATAGTTCTTCATAACGAAGAAGCCGTTATAAATCCTTCCTGGTCAATTCATTCTGGCTTTGGAACAAGAAACTACACTTTCATTTGGTCTATGGGTGGCGAAAACAGAACTTACACCGATCAGGACTGGATAAAAACACCTGATTTGCGCTAAGGGATTTAGAATTTTTAAAACGGGACTGTAAATTTCAACAGCCCCGTTTTTTTATGAAATAAAATGTGATATACTTTTTTTTATGTACACGAATCCTGTTATTTTCTGTGATTATTCCGATCCCGATGTTATTTATGCCAACGGCACTTACTTTCTAGTTGCCTCCAGTTTTAATTTTACTCCAGGACTTCCTATTCTCGCTTCGAAAAATCTTGTCAACTGGAAACTGGTCAATTACGCTTTAGAAAACATTCCCGCTTCCAGATTTGCCTATCCTCAGAATTCTCAGGGAATTTGGGCTCCTTCTTTCTGCCACCACAACGGAAAATATTACATTATTGTAGGCATGCCCGACGAAGGAATTTTTATTACGGAATCCGACAATATCCTTGGAACATGGAGCCAGATGAAGCAGGTTCACACTTCCAAAGGCTTTATAGATCCCTGTCTTTTTTGGGATGACGACGGAAAAGCATACATAATTCACGCTTACGCAAAAAGCCGCTGCGGTTTTAACAGCCGCATAGGAATTCTGGATTTTGATGAAAAAACTTTCAGAACTACAGGTGAAGACAGAATCATCTATGACGGTACACAAACTCAACCAACAATAGAAGGTCCGAAAGTTTACAAGCGTAACGACTGGTACTACATTTTTGCCCCTGCCGGCGGTGTTTCTGAAGGCTGGCAAACCGTTCTCCGCTCAAAAAATATAGAAGGCCCCTACGAAGAAAAAATAGTTCTTCACGAAGGAAAATCCGGCATAAACGGTCCTCATCAAGGAGCTCTTGTTGAAACGCCTTTTGGTGAAAACTGGTTCATACACTTTCAGGAACGGGGAATTTTCGGAAGAATTGTTCACCTTCAGCCTGTAAAATGGAAAGATGACTGGCCGTTAATCGGCACTGCCGTAAAAACAGGAATTATGCCCGGCGAACCGGTACTGCGTTATAAATCTCCAAAATACAAAAAAAGCAGATCGGAAAATATTGTTACAAAAGCAGTCCGGGCTTTCGACGGGGCTTCTTTAGACTGGCAGTGGAATGCAAATCACGATGAAAGTTTCGGAAAAATTTACGGTTTTCCCGACAGCAATGTAGAATCCTTCAAACTGAAAGTTTTAAATGTATCCAGCTATTCAAAGCAAAATTTTCCTGTTTTATGGAATTCTTCCAATGTCCTTACCCAAAAAATTCAATCGCCAAATTTTTATTTCAGCGGAAATATAGAAGTTTCCTCGCTGCCTTGTTACTGCCGGGCAGGAATTATTTTTGCCGGCGATGAATATGCCTCTGTTGCCATTGAGCGCACCGCCGAAGGATACGATTTAGTCTACTTAAAATCAAAAAATGTGGATTTAACAGATATTATCCGGGAAGAAACAGAAATAGAGAGGATTCACCTTTCCATTACAAACCCGTCCCAATGTATAAAATTCAAGCTGGAATTTTTTCCGTTCAGCGAATTTTCTGGAACATCCCAATTCACCATAAAAACCGGCACCCTACTCAACAGATTCCGCTGGAAGTCAGACTTTTTTACCACAGAAAACGGACATTGGGTAGGCGGCAGGTTTGGAGTATACGCAATCGGAAGCACAGAAGGCAGCGTTCTTTTTTACAACATAAAAGTGCGGAACTAAAATTTACATAATCTGATGTTTCAGTTTTAGCGTAAAGCGGAAATTATTCCAGTAAACATAATCTTCCCTGTGAACAGCATTGTCGAAATGAGGGTTTATTATAAGGTTGTAAAGAAAACCACCAGTACACGAAAACTTTTTTGTTATAAACCACATAGATTCCGCCCCAACAAAAAAGTTTGCCTTAAATGCAGAATAGTTTTCGTAGCCAAAATTCGGGTTTTCGCTATTGCTCGGCGTTTTGTCGACAAATTTATTGAAAATAAATCCGTTGTCGGGATTGTTTCTTCCAATAATAAATTTGTCGTAACCGTGAGGAGAATAAACCTTAAACGAAAGAATCTGACTGTTTCCGCCGTAACCAATGCCGGAACCAAGATACTGACCTCTGTTTGTTTTTCCCTGAATAATCTGACCGTGGCTTCCAAAATTATAATTTGAACCGGCCCACATCTGATAATCCTGAGAAGGTTCAAAATTACTCCATTCAAAAGAAATAACGCCGTGAATTTTTTTCGGCTTTGATATTTGAATTGATTTTTTAAGCCCCACAGTATAAATCATAGTGTGAAAAGGATATCGGGCGTATTCGTAAAAATAAAGTCCGTTACGCAGAAAATCATCAACACCAATTTCACCGTAAATTTCCAGACCGACTTTTGGGAAAACCCAGTCAGCCGAAAGAGAAGCAACCTGATCTTCACCTGTATAATTTTTTATAGTATTGCCGGAAAAGAAAGGATTAAGATATTTTGAAACCTGCTCTCCCCACTTGCTGAAGCAAAGTTTTGTAAAGCCAACAGTAAACCCTTCCAGAAAAGAAGGAGAATAAGAAAAAGTAATGCACGAAAGCATATTTTCATCGTTTTCAGACTTTGAGTCAAAATAATCGCTTTCTGTAAGTTTGCCGTAAAAAAGCCTGGCTTCTACATCGCCTAAATCCCAGTTCAAAAAAGGAAGAATTATTTTTGTTTTGCGAAGACCAAAATCAAGTTTAGGAAAAGAAGCAGCATTGTTGGACAGCAAAATAGAATTTTGAACAGAAGGACCGCTCCAAACAGATTGAGTTCCAAAACCTGCCGTAAAGGAATGAAAATTCCACCGTATTTCGCAATCCCCCCAGTCAAAAGTCCAAAATGAACTGCTTCCGAAACGCTGAGGAGCATCAATACCATAAGAGCCGTAATGAGAATATTCCCCGTGAGAAGCCGATTTAGGAGTCATAATTTCAAAATCTTTATTCTGACTAAAAGAAATCTGCGGTTTAAAGGTAAGTTCAAAACCAAAGGCCTCCAGTCTTGCTCCGGCCGTAAAACTTGCATTGTAACCCCTGCCCTGCCACAAAGCACCGTCGTTTTGACCATAAGGCGCCCTTGAGTTATAGCTTGAAAAATATTCCGGCCCGTAAATTTTTGCAGAAACTTTTTTAGAAATTCCCCTTAAAAACCAGTTTTCATTTTCGCCGGTAAAATCAGCAATAAAAAAAGGAGAAGAAACATTTTCCAAAGACCAGGGAAAAGAAAAATCAGCAGAATCCAAATTACAAAAAGACCACCGGCTGTCGCTTAAAGTCCTGTAAAAAAGGCTTTCCTTTGAAACAACGCCGTTTAAGTGGAGAAAATCAAAATACTCTTCTTCCGCAGAACCAATAGCTTCCTGAGAAAAACTAAGCCCCGCAGCCAAAAAAAATACAGCAGAACCAAACGCAATTTTATTTTTCATAGAAAAAGATTATCAAAAAATACAAGCGAAAACTAGTACAGCAGGAGAATTAAGGCGCGACTCAACTGGCAACGGGCTTTTCGGGGTTCGGTAACCCTCATTCCTCCGCTGCGCTACGGAACGGCTGCGCCGCCCCTACAATCCCGCGCGGATGTTTTACTGTAAAAACAAAAATCAACCGGCCTGTTTTTTTAAAATAAAAAGATACTCGCTTACATAGGAAGGTCTGTCTTTTAAATTGCGGCTGCCCCGGAAAGTGTTGTATGGAATTTCTACAGTTTTAAGTTCGCCGTATTTTTTAAGCATTAAAGTCATCTGTTCAAAAGTAATGAACCCTTCTGAATTATAAGAAATAATAATAAAGGACGCCTTAAGATTTTTTATAATTTCTTCCATTGAAACTAGAGCTTTTTTTGCACTGTTAAAAACAGAACGGTTCCAGTCCTGAGTAATGCCGCTTACCCTGCTTATTTCTACATCAATTTTATTTTTTAAAATTAAATTAAGCATAAAATAATTCGACCCGTAAGGATGCTGATTGTATGGAGGATCAAGGTAAACCAAATCTAAATGAGGAAGCATAGAAGAAAGTTCCACCGCATCCTTTTGAAAAATTTGTGTTTTACAGCTGAAATTGCTTAATACAGGAAGTTCCAGAGAAATTTTACCAGTAATTCTGGAAAGGGCATTTTTTCCGGCCGCCCCAAAACAACCGATTCCCGTAGCCTTATCTTTGTAAAAACCTTTAAACACACCGCTTGTATTTACATGAACCGATGCCTGAGTAAGAAGAGGAGCCAGAAAAAATTTCTGAAGATGAAGGGGAACATATTCGCCGATTAAAAAACGGTATGTATCTATAAGAAGGGCGTTTTCTCTTGTGTAAAAAACCCTTTCACCAATTAAAATATTTTTGTCGTCGGCCGGTGCATAATTTTTACAGATAATTCCAGGAATTTTTTTGCTGCAGGCAGATTCCTGTATTTTAGAAAGGAGGGATTTACATGTTTGCAGATCGAAATCTTCTTTATTAGTAAGGTAGCAGTCGTTAAGCACGCAGGAATAGTTTTCCAAATCGTTGGCCGCCAAAAAAGAAGAATATTGTTTGAGCATGCGGGCAACAATGCCGGAGCCAGAAAATAAATCGGCACAGGAAAGCTTAGTTTTCTGGAGATGTTTCTGAACAAGCAGAACTTCCTTTTCGATGTACCCAAGCAAAGCCCTCTTGTTTCCGATGTAAGTAATAATCTGAGAAGTTAAATATTCCGAATTTTCAGTAA
>SAMEA3663036__coassemble_1273_pt1 | contig 9726 bp, 10 predicted proteins | sample SAMEA3663036__metabat2_low_PE_004 | metagenome-assembled genome bin SAMEA3663036 (sample SAMEA3663036) | pig gut metagenome | biome: pig gut; feature: pig-associated habitat; material: faeces | place: France | collected 2012 | reverse complement strand
AACGGAACAATAAATTTTTTCACAGGATAGCTTTTTTTTCTGAAAACAAACCTGAAAAACACTTTCTGAAACAAGAACATTAAAGAAAACTATTATAAAACTTATTCCCCACACACCCCAAATAGAAGCTGTTTTTACAAGGGGAACAACTGTCCATTGAGAATATCCTGTTACACCATAGCTTAATCCCAAAGGACCTTGTGTCCGCAGGAATTCAACAAAAAGAAAAGCTGAAGTTTTTAGAAGAATGCAGAACTTTTCAGAAAATTCACATTTTTTAAGGACAAAAAACATCGCAGAAAAAAGTATGGCATACAGAAAAAAAACTGCAAAAGCGGCAGCGGCATTGTATTTTAAAAGCCATAAGCCGAAAAGGAAAAAACTTAAAAAGCCAAAAACTCCTCCCGCCAGAGAAGAGAGAACTTTTGATGAAAAACGCACATAAAGGAACACAGGAACATAACAAAACCAGGCTAAAAGCGGAAGTCCATGGTTTAAAAGAAAATTAGGTTGAGAAAGAAAAAACAGTAATGATGAAAGAAATACAGAAAGAAAAAAATACACTGACTTTTACAAAAAAAATAACGGAAAACAGGAAGTTAAAATGCGTGAAGGATTGGAGCACCGCCGAAGGCGTCCCGGAAGAAAAGGAAACTGCAAGTTTTCTGTTCTTTCGGGATGGAGCGCAGGTGCGCAAAAGTGCGGAAAGCCTGACGGCAAGGCCGGCACGCCCATACCTGTTAGTTTTTTAACCAGCAACTAGAAGCTTAAAAGTTCTGTAAGTTTTTCTTTGGGAACAAAGCCTACAGACTGCTTTTTTACCTTACCGTCCTTAAAAACAAGAACTGTAGGAATGCTCATAATACCAAATTTCTGGGCAAGTTCCCCCTGCTCGTCTACATTTACTTTGCAGACTTTAACTTTTCCTTCGTATTCATGAGCAATTTCTTCTACAACTGGAGCAAGCATCATGCACGGTCCGCACCAGCCTGCCCAAAAATCAACTAAAACAGGCAGCTCAGACTTTAAAACTTCCTGCTCAAAATTCTCCATGGTAACAGTAATTTCCATAAAAACCTCCCTGGCACAATCGGCCTGCACAAAAAACTAATCTTTACTTTTGTAATAAAGCATGCAATGACAGAAACCTTCAAATTCAGGATTTTTAATCTGCTCCCGAAATTCCAGGCACATGCACTTATTGTCTTCGGATTTTTCAAGCTTGCATGGACAATAACCGTCTTTTGCCTTTAACCCGGCCTGAATTTTTTCTACAATTTCCTTGTCAGGATTCAATGTAATTTTCATATACAAAAGATAAAGCAAAAAAAGCAAAAAGAAAAGAAAAAAAAGGGCGTACCCCTCATTTCCGCTTCGCTGCAATTCGGGTCGGCTGTTACACCCTTCGCTAACCGCTCATCCTCCTTCGTCAGCTTGCGCTTCCTTCGGTGGACTAAAGGGGTTCCATAGCCTTACGCAGCACATCTGCCCCAAATCAATTTCCGCCTGATAATGACTCATTTCCTTTTTGCTGGTAAAATCTCTTTATCATTTTTACGGGAAACCTTACATGCGAAAAAGAAAAATTCCAGAAAAGCCTGTTTACTTTATGATGAACAAAAAAAAAGGTTCTGTTTGTTCTGCCGTAAGCAGCCGACGAAAAACAATTTTCGAAGACTTTGTGGAAAATACTGGTTCTTCTTTGGAGGAATTTTCTGGTGGAGGAGTAAAACTCCATTCTGCTGGCAGACTGGATGCTGAATCGGAAGGCCTTATTTTACTTACAAACGACGGACTTTTTTCGAATTATCTTACCCGGCCGGAAAACCACATTCAAAAAAAATATATTGCTGTACTGGAAAAAGATATTTCTCCTCTGGCAAAAAAAGAATTTTCAAAAAAGGCAGAAAACGGCGTATTTCTTCCTCCCGAAAAAAAATTCGGCGAACAGTTCTGCAGCAGTATAATTCTTGACTGGGATTTTTCTTTTGAGTTGATTAAAAAATATTCCGTGCCTGTTAAAAAAAATAACTCTTCCTGCCTTATTACTCTGGAAGAAGGAAAGTTTCACGAAATAAGAAGGCTTTTTGCACTTTTTGAAAACAGCGTAATTTTTTTAAAGCGAATATCTGCCGCAAATGTTTTTTTAGACGAAAAACTGCTTCCAGGGCACTGCAGAACTCTTTTAAAAGAAGAACTGGACATTATAAATCAGCATTTTTTTTGACCGGAAACTATTCGTTTCATGCCGTTTAAATCCAGTGTAATTTCCACATCTGTAAAACCTGAGTTTTTAAAAATTTCTGCTGTTTCGCAGGCATTATATTCCCCTGTTTCCATTACAAGAAGTCCGCCTTCAAAAAGATGTTCAAAAGAAAGGGGAACAAGCCTTTTTATTATGGCAAGACCGTCTTCCAGTCCTGTAACTTTTCCATCCTTATCAACATCGCCGTCCAGTGCAGAAAGAGGTTCGCTCCGGCCGTCCTGTAAAAGTTCAACAGACTGACTGTGGGGCACATAAGGCGGATTTGTAAGGATAACAGAAAATTTGCTGCTGATTTTTTCAAAAAGATTTGTGTTTACGAAAGAAAAACTGCCGGCATTTCCAAAAATTTTCCGTACATTTTTTTCTGAAACTTTAAGGGCAGATTCCGAAATGTCTGCAAAAACAGTCCGGGGCAAATTTTCCGCAAAAACTTTGTATTTTTTTGCCAGCGAATGAACAAAACTTATGCCTACACAGCCGCTTCCAGAACACATGTCGCACACAGAAAAATTTTCCGCAGAAAAAAGCTTTTGTTTTAAAAAATATTTTTCGTCAAAAAGATTAAGTGCTTTTTCGATTAAAATTTCCGTGTCGGGTTTGGGAATAAGTACAGAGGGATTTACATAAAATTCCAAACCGTAAAACTCTTTTTTTTCTGTAATGTAGGCAACAGGAAAACCAGTTTTTCTTTGAGCTATATTTTCCAGAAACTGCTTTTCTTGAGCAGGCGAAAGGATGGAAGACCTTGCAAGAAGAAGCCGGGTTCTATCCATATTCATTATGTTCTGCAAAATACAGTCAACATCAAGAGCAGGCGTTGGAGAAAGGCAAAGTTCCCTGCAACCGAAAAGCTTTGCCTCCCGTACAGTCATAACTAGCTGTCCAAAGCCTTGAATTCTTCTTCTTTTGCGTAAACATTCAAGGCATCCAGCATTTCGTCCATATTGCCCATCATAAAGCCAGGCAAATTATGAACGCTTAAATTGATTCTGTGGTCTGTAACTCTGTCTTGAGGATAGTTGTATGTCCGTATTTTTTCTGACCTGTCGCCGTTGCCAACCATGCTTTTTCTGGCACTGGAACGCTCTGCATCAAGTTTGCTTTGTTCAAGGTCAAAAAGCCGGGTTCTTAAAACTTCCCAGGCCTTTTCTTTATTTTTAATCTGAGATTTCTGATCCTGCTGAATTACAACTATTCCTGTTGGTATGTGAGTAAGGCGAACAGCTGAGTCTGTAGTATTTACACACTGACCGCCAGGTCCTCCGGCACGCATAACATCAACACGGACATCGCCGGGATTTATTTTAACATCAGCTTCTTCTGCTTCCGGCAAAACTGCAACTGTTACTGTAGAAGTCTGGAGTCTGCCCTGAGATTCTGTCTGGGGAACGCGCTGTACACGGTGAACTCCCGACTCCCACCTTAATGTTCCGTAAACAAATTTACCTGTAATCTGCGTAACTATTTTGTTAAAGCCGCCTACTTCTGTTTCCTGCGCTTCTACATTTTCGTATTTCCAGCCTTTTCTGTCGCAAAGATGGCAGTACATTTCCCACATGTCGCGAACAAAAAGGGATGCTTCGTCGCCGCCGGCTGCAGAACGGATTTCGAGAATAATATTTTTTTCGTCCAGAGGATCCGGGGGAATAAGTTTTAATTTTATGTCTTCTTCAAGAACAGGAACTTTTGATTCTAATTCCTTTAACTCTTCCCGGGCCATTTCTTTCATGTCGGCATCGTCTTCTGATGTAATCATTACTTTTGCATCTTCAATTCCCTGAAGGCATTTTTTATATTCTCTTCCAACTTCAAGAACGGAAGAAAGATGACCGTGTTCCCGCATTACATCTTTAAATTTTTTCTGATCTTTTACCAGATCCGGATCCTGAACCATTTGATTTACTTCCAGAAACCGCTGTTCCAATTCATCTATTTTTCTTAATAAGTCCATTTTTGAATGATACAAAATTATTCGATAAATTTCAAATTCTCCTTCGCGCCCTAATTTTTCTCATAAATTTATAATGTTGAAGTTCCTGCGGTGCACTACCGATACATATCAGGGCTTCCAGTCGCGACTGCTCTGTGAAAAATGCACAAACTCTGACTGCCAGAAATAAACCTTTGGCCGGAAAATCTTAAAAATTACCTTTTACACAAATTTTACATTTATTTTATTGATTTTTTGCCCTTACCGAATATAAATTTTTTTTATGATTTATGTTCTTGAGGATGATGATTCAATCCGTAAACTTATAAGTTACACACTGTCTTCTCAAAATCTTCCCTGCAAGGATTTTATGCTTCCTTCCCAATTTTTTAAGGCACTTTCCCAAGATTTACCGGACCTTATTCTTCTTGACATTATGCTTCCTGAAGAAGACGGCATTTCCATCCTTAAAAAACTCCGCAGCGACAGAAAAACTTCTGGAATTCCTGTAATTATGCTTACTGCAAAAGACAGCGAATTTGACATTGTAACGGGACTTGATTCCGGGGCTGATGACTATGTTACAAAACCTTTCGGAATGATGGCGCTTCTTTCAAGAATAAAAGCTGTCTTACGGCGGTACGAAAAAATTTCTTCAAAAGAAAGCAAAATTCTTTCTTTAGGCAGTCTTTGTGTAGACATAAACAGACACACTGTTTTTTACGGTGAAAGGCAGATTTTTTTAACAGTCAAGGAATTTGACCTTCTTGTTCTTCTTTTGGAAAACAGGGGAAATGTACTTACAAGGGAACAGCTTTTGGATTCTATCTGGAAAATTGATGCCGACATAGAAAGCCGCACTGTTGATGTGCACATAAGGACTTTACGGCAAAAATTAAACGATGAAAATTTAATTGAAACTGTCCGCGGTGTAGGCTACAAAATAAATTAGTTTTTGCAGGGAATTTTTTCTGTGAGCGCTGGGAACCCCGAAGTCTGCCTCTGGCAGATGAGCGAATAGCGAAGGGTGGACATAGCGACCCCGGATTTTCCGGGGACACAGCCTTAAAAATATTTTACGGAGGTTGTTATGGCTCAAAAAACTGAATCCTTAACTTTTAAGATTTTTTCCAGTACTTTTCTTGCCGGAGCCCTTGTATATTTTGCCTGTGCATTTCTTTTTCTGGCAAGCATTTACGGTTATTTTGAAAAACAGATTTTTCGGGAGCTGGAAAATGAAAGTTTCCTTATTGACAATTTTGCCTCCTCCAGACAGTTTTCCCTTCTTTCGGGGTTAAAAACTTCCAACAGAATTACCGTTATTGCCGGCAACGGTCAGGTTCTTTTTGACAACACAGTTTCTCCGTCTTCTCTGGAAAATCACTCCAAAAGGCAGGAATTTATCGAGGCCGTTGAAAAAGGTTCTGTTACAATTTCCCGGTATTCTTCCACAATGACAGAAAAAACCCTTTATTACGCAAGGCTTCTTTCCAGTGGCGATGTTTTAAGAATTTCGTGCAACCAGCATTCTGTGGCAACGCTTGTTTTTGGAATGAGCCAGTTTCTTCTTATAATGCTTATTCTTGCCATAATTATTTCTGGAATTACAGCCGGTTTCCTTTCAAAAAAAATTGTAAATCCGCTGAATAAAATTGATTTGGAAAACCCGGAAAACTCCTGCGTTTACGAAGAACTTAAGCCTTTTACAAAGCGAATTGCCGAAGAAAATTTTGAAAAAGCCCAGAGGGAAGAATTAAGGCAGCAGTTCAGTGCAAATGTAAGCCACGAATTAAAAACTCCCCTTACAAGCATTTCCGGTTTTGCAGAAATCCTTATGCACGGCGGAACAGACGAAAAAACAACGAAAGATTTTTCAAAAACAATTTACAACGAATCCCAGAGAATGATTTCCCTTGTAAACGACATAATTAAACTGAGCAAGCTGGATGAAAAATCAATTTCTTTGGAAAAAGAAGATTTAAGTTTGCGGGAAATTGCCAGAGATGCTGTTAATGTCCTTAAAATTCAGGCCGAACAAAAAAACATTTCCCTTTCCATTACCGGCGACAAAGGATGCATAAAAGGCGTGCGTCCTGTAATTTACGAAATGATATATAACCTTATTGACAACGGAATAAAATACAACAGAGAGAAAGGCAGCGTTAATGTAGACATAAAAAGCAATCTGGAATCGAAAAGAGTTTTTCTTTATGTTCGCGATACGGGAATCGGCATTCCTGAAAACGAAAAGGAACGGATTTTTGAAAGATTTTACCGGGTCGATAAAAGCCGCTCAAAAGAATCTGGCGGAACGGGACTGGGGCTGAGCATTGTAAAGCATGGTGCAAAATATCACAACGCATCCGTTATGGTTCAATCGGAAGAAGGAAAAGGCAGCTGCTTTACGGTTATTTTCAACACCGAAGAAAACTCAAATTAAATTTACAAAAACCGGCATTATTATTACAGTTAAAACTCCTGTTACGGCAATGCTAAGTCCGCTCATGGCGCCTTCAATTTCGCCCATTTCAAGTGCTTTTGAAGTTCCCATGGCATGTCCGCTTGTTCCGCAGGCAACACCCTTTGCCACAGGTTCCCTTATCCTGAAAATTTTACAAAAAAGAACTGCAAAAATATTGCATAAATTTCCCGCAATGGAAATTAAAAGAACAGTAACAGACTGAATTCCCCCGTACTGATCCGTTAAGGCAAGTCCTATAGCCGTTGTAATTGATTTGGGAAGAATTGAAACATATTCCGTATGCCCGATTTTAAAAAAATAGCACACAAGAAAAATAAAAATTCCATTGGCAAAAACGCCGCCAAGAATTCCAAGAAAAATTGCCAGTGCATTGTCTTTAAGTTTCTGAAACTGCCTATAAAGAGGAATAGCCAGAGCCACAGTAACGGGAGTCATAAGGTAGTAAAGAAACTCCGCCTGCTTAAGATATTTTTCGTAAGGAACTTTAAAAACAAGCAGGGTGATTATAACGAACACACAGGAAACTAAAAGAGGCGCAAAAAGTACAAATTTTGTTTTTTTATAAATCCAAGACGAAATCCAAAAAGAAACAAGAGTAATAAACAGCCCGAAAGACTGAGATTCAGAAAGAAAAGCAGCAATTTCATTCATAAAAGGACTCCTGTTTTTCTTTCGGCATCAATCCGCCGTTTTTGTCTTCATGCTTTTTTTTGCAGGATCTGCTTATTCTTATAACAAGCTGGGTAATATGCCCCGAAACAAAAAAAACAGCAATTGTGCCAAAAACCCCGGCCAAAATAAAAGGCAGTGCGTATTTTTTTATAACAGGCCAGGCAACAATAAGCCCCACCGTAGAAGGAACAAAAAGAAGCGGCATTATTCCAAGAAAATAGTCAGAAGTTTCTTCCACGGCAGAAAGAGGCATCCACTTAAAATGAAGGGCACAGAACATAAGCACAAGACCGTAAATTCCTGCAGGAACAGGCAGCGGCAGTATGCGGTGCAGAATTTCCCCTATAAAGCAAACCGAAACCAAAATTGTAAACTGTTTTATAAACTTCATTTTGCCCGAAGTTTCCCCTTCCGCTAAAAATTATTCCTTACCGTTCCAGCAGTAAGTACAAAGTTTACAGTGATCAAGACCTGTAGAATCCAGCATATCGTCAAGGCGATGAAACCTGAGAGTTGTAAAATGAAGCTGCTTTCGTATTTCTTCCTGCATGGCAGCGTATTCAGGAGTGTCAGGATCGCAGTATTTTTCCAAAGTTTCTTTTGAAACATTTTCTCCTTCAAACTGCTTTACAACCCGGCGAGCAATAAGATCCATTTCGCTTTTTGACCGGGAAAAATTAAGATATTTGCAGCCGAACATAATCGGCGGACAGGCAGGACGCACATGAACTTCTTTTGCCCCCGACTGATACAGAAAATCCGTTGTTTCCCTAAGCTGAGTACCCCGAACAATAGAATCATCAATTAAAAGAATGCTTTTGTCTTTTATAAGCTGAGGAACAGGAATAAGTTTCATGTGGGCAATAAGATTCCGCTGCTCCTGATTAACAGGCATAAAAGAACGAGGCCATGTAGGCGTATATTTTATAAACGGACGGGTAAAAGGAATACCAGCCTCATTGGCATAACCAACCGCATGAGCCGTACCAGAATCTGGGACACCGGCAGCACAATCCGGATGAATGTTATCGTCTTTGTCCCGTTTAGCAAGGAATTTACCGCAGTTGTAGCGCATAGCTTCTACATTAACGCCTTCGTAACATGCAGTAGGATAGCCGTAATAAATCCACAGGAATGTACAGATTTTCATTTCTTTGCCAGGTTCCTGCAAAATTTCGTATCTGTCTGCCGTAAAAAATAAAATTTCTCCAGGCCCCAGTTCATGTTCATCTTTATAGCCCAGATTATGATAAGCAAAGTTTTCAAAGGAAATACAGTGAGCAAGAATAGAGCCTTTATGATCTTTTTTAATTCCAATCTGCAAAGGAGTGCGCCCCATTTTATCCCTTGCTCCGTAAATTCCTTCAGGAGTTGCAACAAGCATGGAAATAGAACCCTTTACTTTTTCCTGAACATAGCGGATTCCTTCAACAATGCTTTTCTGAGTGTTAAGAAGGGAAAGCACCAGTTCCGTCTGATTTATTTCTCCACCGGTCATTTCCAAAAATGCACTGCCCTTTTCCATAAGTTCGTTTATAAGTTCCTCTTTGTTTGTAACAACACCTACAGTAGTAAGGGCAAATTTTCCCAGATGCGAACAGGCCAAAAGAGGCTGAGGCTCATAATCAGAAATACAGCCAATTCCCACGGCACCTTTCATTTCTTCAATATCTTTTTCAAATTTCGTGCGGAAGGGAGAATTTTGAATGTTATGAATTGCCCTCTGAAAATGACCTTCATTCCTAAAAACCGCAAGACCGCCTCTCCTTGTTCCTAAATGAGAATGATAGTCAGTACCGAAAAATAAATCCAAAGAACAGTCGCCTTTTGAAACGACACCAAAAATTCCGCCCATAAAACACTCCAAAGCAAAAAAAATATCTTACATTATATTGATAAACAAACCCTGTTTCAAATTCACATTTTTGATTTTTATTTTTATACAGGGGCATGGGGCTTAGAAAGCCCCACCGTTCATTCCGGCCTTCCGCTTACCGCTCCATTCAAACAAAATAACAGGCAAAGCCCGTTGTTTTGTTTGAACACCTTCGGTGGGCCTCCAATCACTTGCCCGGTTTAAGACTCGTATTTTTTGCAGGCAAAAATCAGCGACAGCAAAACAAAAAGTCCGGTTAAAATTAAAACAAGAACAGTCAGAGATGCAGCGCCTAAAACCCCGGTTAAAAGGTGTTCCACAAACGAAAAAACAACTTTTATCATCTTGATGTAAATGTCCATTACAACAGTACACACTGGAACGGCAAAAACCCATATAAATTTAAAAATTTTCCCCTCTTCAAGACGAAGATTCCATGCAAGAATTGAAAGGGAAATAAAAATCACCAGCAAAAGCAGCGGATAGGAAATTCTCTCCAA
>SAMEA3663036__coassemble_1121_pt1 | contig 10651 bp, 8 predicted proteins | sample SAMEA3663036__metabat2_low_PE_004 | metagenome-assembled genome bin SAMEA3663036 (sample SAMEA3663036) | pig gut metagenome | biome: pig gut; feature: pig-associated habitat; material: faeces | place: France | collected 2012 | reverse complement strand
AAGATTTTGACAAACTGTTGAATTTAAGTTCTGCTATGGATCAAAAAATTGCCGAATTGCAAAATACCAGCGATGAACTTCTTGATATGGAGAATAAAGTCCGCGTATTCCAGCAGGGATTGGGAAGCATTGCTTCTAAATATGACAGGCTGGACAAAAAAGAGAATCAGATTGAGCAGGTTGCAAATGCCGTTGATAAAACAAACGAAGAACTTAAAAAAATTGAAACCAGGCTTAATGAAGCTGCAAGGCATACAGACAATCTTCCTGACCAGATAAAAGATGTCCAGAAAAATATTGACAGCCTTGTAAGTTATCGTGGTGAAATAAGTTCCGCTGTGGAAAAACTTTCTTCCCTCGAAAATATTATACGCAATACCGACGAAAAAATCGAACAGATTCAAATTGTGCGGGAAGGCATTGGAAAAACTGAAGAACGCTGGAATAAACTTAATTCCGAAATTGAGCGCAAACTTAATGTAATGAAGCAGATTCTTCAAAGTGAAATAAAACAGTCTGGTGGGGCAGAAAATTCAAGAATCACCATGCAGGAAAAAGACACAATAAGGGAATTAAGAACTCAGAATTTTACAGCTGAACAGATTGCCAGAACTTTAGGAAGAACTATAAACGAAGTTGAAATGATTCTTGCAATGTCTGACTAGATTTATTTTTCAAGAAGGCAGGAAGCAAAAACTTCTACGGCAAGTCCTTTGCCCACATCTCCCATTTTTTCTCCTGTTTTTGCTTTTACAAAAACTCTGTCTTTGTCTGTATGGAGAATTTCTGCGATTGAATTGATTACTTGTTCCCGGTAAGGCAGGAATTTAGGTTTTTCCAGAATTACAACGCAGTCCAGATTGGAAAGATTCCAGCCTTCGTTTTTTATTTTGCTCCAGATTTCTGTCAGGAGTTTTTTTGAGTCAGCGTTTTTCCATTGGGGATCTTCCGGTGGAAAAAATGAGCCAATGTCTCCAAGACCGCTTGCTCCAAGAAGTGCATCAGAAATTGCATGAAGTAAAACATCTCCGTCGGAATGTCCGTCTTCGCCAAAATCACTTTCCAAGGCAATTCCTCCTAAAAGAAGGGGACGCCCTTTTACAAGAGGATGTTTGTCGTAACCAATACCTGTTCTAATCATTTTTTGAGTCCTGATATTTGTTTCAAGAAGATTAAGATCCTGAGGAAAAGTAATTTTTTTATTTTTTTCTGAGCCTGCTGTAACTTTTACTTTTGGATTTTCAGGAATTAAATTCCATATTTCTGTGTCGTCGGTGTACTCTCTGTTTGAATTTCTGGCGGCAAGATGAGATTTAAAAAGTCCGTCAAAATAAAAGGCTTGAGGTGTTTGTATTGCAGATATTTGCGCGCGTACAAGGTGATGATGAATAAAACCATCTTCATCAATAATTTTCTGAGTATCTACAGGGGAAATGCCAGGACATGAAGCACCGAATTTTTTTGCATTTTTAAAGACAGAAAGTATCGTTTGTTTTTCGATAAAAGGGCGGGCTCCGTCGTGAATAAAAACTATCGGATTACATTTTATTTCGTGTAATGCATAAAGGGCATTAAAAACAGATTCCTGACGGCTCTTTCCGCCTTCTATAAACATAAAATCAACAGAAGAAGTTTCGTAAAGGGATTTTATAAAAGGGTCCGCAAAAAGAGCTTTTTTTGATTTTTCCAGTTCACTTTGCCTGCCATGTAAGTTTTGAGATTTTGGATATGTAACGGCAACAGTAGAAAAATCCAGAGTTTCAAGAAAAACGCGGACAGAAGAAGAAAGAACCGTGCCGTTGGAAAAAGGCATATATTCTTTTTTCTGTCCGCCCATTCTTGATGAAGAGCCTGCGGCAACAATAACAAGTACCGGTTTTTGACCGCAGTTAGTCTTCATCGTCGTCTAAATCGTCTTCATCCTCTTCTGAGTCTGAATCAGTATCATCGGAATCATCACCGTCGTTATCGTCATCAGAATCGCTGTCGGAACTTAAATCTGAACCAAATTCATCATCGTCGTCATCATCTTCGAGAGTTTGAATTTTCTTTTCGTGAATGGCTCCAAGAGGTTCAAGTTTTGCATGAAGCATGGATTCTACTTCTTTTGTGGAAAGTCCCAGTGCAATGGCAATTTCGTCTGTAAGAAGCTTCCGTGCAGTGTCGTAAAGTTTTCGTTCCTGAATAGGAAGTTCTTTGACTTTCGAACGATGATACAGACACCGCACAATATTTGTAATGTCTTCGATGCTTCCTTTTTTTAGAAGATCCAGATTCATCTGGTAGCGGAGTTTCCAGTCGGAGGTAACCGATTCAACAGGCTGTCCCAGCATATCCAGCGACTTTTGGGCTGCTTCGGCGGAAACAATTTTCCGAATACCCAGTTTTACGGCATTATCTACTGGAACCATAACAACCATATCAGAAACTTCGAGGTAGATTCTGTAATATGGAACTGTGGTTTCTCCTACAGTTCTTTCGAAGATTTCTTTAATTTCGCCAACACCCTGACTAGGGTAAACTATTTTTTCGTTTATTGAAAAATTTGAACTCATATGGACTGATTATACCATAAAAAAACAAAAAATTCAATTTTTACAGGTGTTTTTGCAGGACTTCAGCATTATAAAAAAAATAGTTTAAAACAGGGCTGACCGTCGCGACTGTTCAGTGCAAAACCGAATTTAACTGTGTTTACCATGACTTTTTTATCGGCCTGTGTATCGGACTGTTCCTTCTTTATAGTGTTTATCAAAGGTTCGCACTAAAGTTCCATTATTTATTTTTCGTGGAGTATAAATTGCGCAGTCGTGATCTGGATTTGCCCAGTCCAGCAGAATTCCGTTTTTAGGATTTATAAAAACATAGTCACTGCCTTCCAGTTTTTCAGACAGAATGTCCGGCGAAATAAGTTCCAGTGTGGTTCCTGTATCTGTTTTGTTAAGGGAAGAATACTGGTAAAGATTGTAGCCTGGAATTTTTTTTGCGTATTTTATGTTTTTTTCTGGATGCAATAGAAGGTCTTTTTCTACATTTTCCCTCATTTTTGGATGCATTGATTCAAGTTCTTTTATGCGTTCTTTTTCGGCATTTTGTGCATTATTAAAAACTTTGTCTTCCTCTTCTTTGGAAAATTGATTTCCGATTGTACCTGCAAGTTCATAAGGACTGTCTGAAGCTCCCACTGTTGTTTCATCGGCATGAGCTCTGTTAAAGTAAAAGCCTGTTGTACATTCTCTGTGAGGAACTTCGTAAAGGCTTTTTATGAAAGGAGTGGCCTCTTCCAAAGTAATTTTATTTTCCAGAGCATCCAGTGCTTTTCTGTAGGCTCTTGTAACAAGGGCAACATAATAAATTGACTTCATGCGGCCTTCGATTTTTATGGCATCAACACCGGCGTCTTTCATCTCTTTAAGATGTTCAATCATGCACAGGTCTTTTGACGAAAGAATTGCGGTAAAGTCTTCTCCCTCAAAAGCAGGAAAAAATTCTCCAGGTCTTTTATGTTCCTGAAGAAGAAGTTTTCCACTTTCTGCCAGAGCTTTTGCGTCGCTGAACGAAAGTTTTTCTCCTGAAAAAAGATTTGAATATTCTTTGGAAAGTCCTATATCGTAATCCCACCGGCATGTATGGGAACAGAAACCGCTTTGTGCACTGCGTCCTGTAAGATATGCACTTAAAAGACACCGCCCGGAATATGCTATGCACATGGCACCGTGGGCAAAACATTCCAGTTCAATATCCGGGTTTGCATCTTTTATTTCCCGTATTTCTTTAAGGCTTGTTTCCCTGCCCAGAACAACACGCTTAAATCCAAGTCTGCCGTACATTTTTACAGCCTGTTTGTTCATGCAACTGGCCTGAGTACTTAAATGAAGGTGTGCATTGGGAAAATTTTTTTGAATTATGTCTACCATTCCCAAATCCTGGATAATAAAGGCATCAATGGGATATTCCTTAAAATAGTTTAAATTATCCATAAAAAGCTGAATATCCTGATTGTGGAAGGCAATGTTTAAGGCACAGAAAAGTTTTTTTTGAGGGTAGCGTTTTTTTAATTCAATAACCTGATTGTATTCATCTTCGTAGAAATTATCGGCTTTTACCCTGAGGGAGAATTTTTTAAGACCAATATAGGCTGTATCGGCTCCATACTGATATGCATAACCGAGTTTTTCGATATTTCCTGCCGGACAAACTAATTCCATATTTCCTCCGTTACTGGCAGCGTTTTTGCTGTACTTATTTTACTGGTGTTTTATAAAATCATCTTTTGTTTCAAGTTTAAGTTGAATTTTTTCCTGACTGTCGAAAGCTGTTATTTTCCGCTGATTTAAAAAATTTCCGATTTTTTCAACGGCAAGATGGGATTCATCAAGAAAATCATCCATAAGCTGAAACATTCCCATCATTTTTGGCCAGATATCTATAATACATTCTCCGCCAGCATCTTCCACAAGTTTCTGAAACCGTTTTGTATCTTCCAGCATAATTTCGTTTTCTCCTGACTGTATGAATATTGCAGGGAATTTTTTTAAAATATGCGGTGGAATTTTTGCCGGAGAAACAAGAGGACTTGAAACATTGTCGTGGAAAGTGTAAAACTCCACAGCACGGCGGACTGCTTCTTTTGAAGTAAGTTCATCTGAAAGTTTTTTCTGAGAAAAAATAAACGAGTTGTCTGACAAATCCAGCCATGGACTGAAAAGAAAAATATTTTTTATTGATTTAAGTTTGTTTTCTGAAATGGTTTGAATAAGCCCCAGTGCAAGGGAAGCCCCTGAAGTTGAAGCCATAACAATGATGTTTGGAACACATTGATTTTTTGAATTAAAGCCGTCTTCCAGAGAAAGGGCAATCTGCTCTTCCATAAAAATATTTCTGAATACAGTCTGCAGGTCTTCCAGAGATGATGGAAAAGGATGAGCTGGTGCAAGTCGGAATTCTGGAACTACAACACGGCAATTAACGGAATTTGCCAGAACTGCTGCAAAATTCCTGCATGATTTTCTGGAGCCGCCTGTAAAGCAGCCTCCGTGAATGTAAAGGACAATCTTACGGGAATTGTAAATTTCTGGATTTAAAACATCGCATAAAATTCCGCCGTAATCCCGTTCAGTAAGTTCAACTTTGCTGGGGATAAACGGTGTACTGAAAACTTCATCCATTTTGTTTCTGAAGGCTTTTACATCACTTTTAACAGGCAAATAAAGGTATTTTAATTTTTTTATGGCGGCCTTTCGGTTTTTAGAAGAAGTCATGGAAAAATCATATTGAAATTCAGCAGATATTTCAATTATGCACAAAGTTTATGTAAACAAAGTTTATACCAGAGGCAAATATGATTTTTTCGAGAGGGGGGGAGTACAGAGCCTTCAGCATTATAAATTCATGAGAAAAATTATGGCGCGACGGTCAGCCCTGTTTTAAATTATTTTTTGTAATGTACAAGTCCTATCCGGGGTTATTCATTTTTTTTTGTTTTTCTGCTAGATTCTTACTATGCCTATAAGAATTCAAAGTGATTTACCTGCCAGAGCCATTCTGGAAAAAGAAAATATATTTGTTATGACAGAAAACCGGGCCGCATCTCAGGATATTCGCCCGCTAAAAATTGCCATTGTTAATTTAATGCCTACAAAAGAAACTACAGAAACTCAAATTCTGCGTCATCTGGCAAATACACCTCTCCAAATCGATATTTCCCTTGTCCGAATGGAAAATCACGAGTCCAGCCATGTAAGCGAAGAACATCTGGAAAAGTTTTACATTCCTTCCAGCGAAATTTTTTCTCACCGCTACGACGGCATGATTATTACCGGAGCTCCTGTTGAACAAATGCCTTTTGAAGATGTGGATTACTGGAATGAACTTTGCGATATAATGGATTATGCAAGGGACAATGTTTTTTCAACCCTGTATATTTGCTGGGGAGCTCAGGCTGGTCTGTATCATAATTACGGAATTAAAAAAATATCTCTTCCTCAAAAAGCCTTTGGAATTTTCAAAAATCACAAAACTGTAGACAACGATCCTTTGCTCCGGGGATTTGATGATATTTTCCCTGTTCCCACAAGCCGTCATACTACTGTAAGCAAAGCAAGCATTGCAAAGGTAAAAGACCTTAAAATTCTTGCAGAAAATGATGAAGGTGAAGTTACAGTCTGTAAATCCGGAGACAACCGCTCCATATTTATGACAGGTCATCTTGAATACGATACGGAAACTCTGGCAAATGAATACTGGCGGGATAAAAACAAAGGTCTGGACATTCAGATTCCAAAAAACTACTTTCCTCTTGACGATTGCGAACAAAAGCCTGTAAATACATGGAGAAGTACAGCTCATCTTTTTTATACAAACTGGCTGAATTATTATGTATATCAGGAAACACCGTACACATACATCAACAGTTAGCGTTTGTGTGCGGAGGTAAAGTTATTTGTGCATAAAAAAAGTCCGGTTAAATGAAGCAAACTTTCAGATTAACCGGACTTTTTTTTACATATTGTCGGCACATTGATAAATGGCATCGTAAACAGTTGGTATAAGGTTTTCTTCTACACTGGAAAATGCAACACGCAGTGTTTTTGAATCGATGGAAATTGTTCCTATTTGTTTTTCTGCAAGAATTTTCTGCCGTAACTGTTCGGCATCGACTTTTGTATGAAAACTCATGAAATAGCCGGAATTAAACGGCAGAGGTTCCAGATTTCTGCTTTTGTGAGTTGAAACATATTCCTTTACTTTAAGGTATCTTTTTTCCAGAACTTCCCGGAACTCTTTTTTCTGGGATTCTGTTTCCGGCTCTCCAAAGGCTTTTAAGGCAATGCTCTGGCTTGGTGTTGATGAACAGCTGACCGAAGAACGGATTATGCCCATTAACTTTTTTTCCAAAGCAGCGTAATGTTCTTCTGTAAGGCCCTTTCCTCCAAAAGTTAAGAATCCGTTTCTGAATCCCCAGACAAAATCTTCTTTTGTAGGACCGTCTATTTTAACAGCAAGAACATTTTCGTGAAGGTCTGCAAATTCGGCAAAAAGTGACTGCGGATAAATGTCGTTTTCGTAGTTCAGACCAAAATAGGCATCATCATCCAAAACAAGAATTCTGGCGCCTTTTTCTGCCGCATTAAGAATTATTTTTATTATTTGGGCGGCTTCGGAATTTGTAGGGGAATAACCGGAAGGGTTTTGCGGAAAATTAAGGAGAACGCGGACAAAGCCTGTTTCTGCTTCTTTTTCTACAGCTTCCCGGAACGAAACAAGATCGAACCCGCCGTCTGCAAAAAGATTAAATGTATGAAGAGTTGAATTGCGTCTTGCTTCTACAATGAGAGCGTAATTGTCCCAGGAAGGATTTGCTGCAAGCAGAGGTTTTGTACTGTCGAGGAATAAGTCGGCAAGATAGGAAATGCCTGCTGTAAGACCTGGAACAAGCACAGGAAGTGAAATTGATTTTCCTTTAAGGCCGGGATTTTTTCTGAAGATCATTTCTTTCCAGAGTGTGCGGAGTTCTGGAACACCAGCTGTAGGTGCGTAGGCAACAAGTTCTGAAGCAGAAAGCTGAGGTGCATATTTATGCACTGATTCCAGCATGGCAGGTTTTCCGCCGATTATTGTTGTACCAATGGTGGCGTTTGCAACATTTCCGTACTTTTTTGCTTCTGCGCCTTGTGCAATTATGCCTTTTGGAAAAAAGATTCTCTGACCTAAATCTGAAAGCAACTCACCAGGAGTTGTGCCTTTAAGGATATTATTCAATTCTTGTGCTAAAGGATTCAACATGATAGAGTATAATATACCTTTTATATTTTCATAGTCAATTGAAAATATACAGTAAAATTGCATAAATATACAAAACAAAACGGCGAAGTCACTATGGAAACAAACGAAAATTTAAAATCTGAAGAAATGCAGAAAATACAGGAAGCTGCAAAACTTATTCAGGAATGCAGGCTTGAAGCAAAAAAGCGTATTATCGGGCAGGATTATATTATTGACGGTATAATTACTGCCTTTATTACAGGCGGACATATTCTTTTGGAAGGGGTGCCTGGTCTTGCAAAAACTCTTGCCGTACGGACTTTTGCAGAAATTGCCGGCCTTGATTTTAAGCGCATTCAGTTTACACCAGACCTTCTTCCTGCTGATGTAAGCGGCACTCTTATTTATGAGCAGCAGACCGGAAAATTTACGGCAAGAAAGGGACCTGTTTTTACGAATATTCTCCTTGCCGACGAAATAAACAGGGCGCCGGCAAAAGTTCAGTCTGCCCTTCTTGAAGCAATGGCAGAAAAACAGGTTACAATTGGCGATGAAACTTACAGTTTGCCGGATGATTTTCTTGTTATGGCAACACAAAATCCTATTGAGCAGGAAGGCACTTATAATCTTCCAGAAGCTGAACTTGACAGATTTCTGTTGAAAGTTCTTGTTTCCTATCCTTCTGCTCAGGAAGAAATTCAAATCGTAAAAACTGCCGGTTTGGCATCAGAAATTCCTGTTAAAGCTGTTTTATCAAAAGCAAAAATAAAACAGCTTAAATCGGCTCTGGAACTTATTTCCTGTGACGAAAAAATAATTGAGTATATAGTCAATATTGTAAGCGTTACGCGGGCCGGTAATTCCCGCACAAAAAAAACGGATATTTCAAAATATATTTCTTACGGAGCTTCTCCACGAAGCGGAATTGCCATGCTTCAATGTGCAAAAGTTCAGGCACTTTTTGCCGGAAGGTCATTTGTTCTTCCAGAAGATGTAAAAAATGTTTCTCCTGCTGTTTTAAGGCACAGGCTTGTTTTATCTTACGAAGCGGCCGCCGACGGTATTACGCCTGATGATATAATCTCAAAAATTCTTTCTCTTGTTCCGCTTCCATAAACTAATTGTAAAATCAGCAGAAAATGAAAATTTTTGACGAAAATATTGACAGCCTTTCCAAGCGTTCTTCTCTCCTTCGTTTGTCGGCCGGTGTTATTGCCGAAAGTTTAAGAAACGGTAATTTTAAATCAGCAATGAAAGGGCAGGGAATTGAATTTAGGGATGTACGGGAATATTTTCCGCAGGATAATGTCCGCTCTATAGACTGGAATGTTACGGCAAGAATGGGAAAGGCATTTGTCCGACAGTACGAAGAAGACAAGGAACTTCATGTTTTTTTTGTTTTGGACAGATCCCTTTCTATGTTTGCCCCTTCAAAAGGCCGCAGCCGTATTGAAACAGCAGCAGAAACGGCAGCTCTCCTTCTTTTTGCAGCCGAACAGAATAATTCTTCTGTCGGGGCAGTTTTTTTCGACAATAAAATAACTTTTTCTACAATGGCAAGACCGGGTTTTCATAATGCAATGACTATTTTCAGCCGTTTGTGCCGGGTTGATGAAAACATAAAGCCAGGTTCGTTTCTTCCAAATGCACTTTGTGGTGCAGAAAAACTTTTAAAACGCCGTTCCCTTGTTTTTGTAATTTCTGATTTTCGTGTTGGAGGCTGGAAAACTTCTCTTGCCAGACTTGCACAAAAAAACGATCTGGTGGCCATAAGAATTACAGATGCCTTGGATACGCAACTTCCCGAAATGGGACTTGCTTCTTTTGTTGATGTGGAAAGCGGAAAATCAAAAAAATTCCCTTCATCATCAAAAAAGTTTAAAAAAGAATGGTTTGAATATGCAAGAAAACAGGTTGATGACTGGCAGAGTTTTTGTACTCATCATGGTGCGTTTCCCCTTGCAGTTTCCACTGCAGATGATTGTGCCGTTGTGCTAGGGCGATTTTTTGCTTCCGGGGCAGTGAGGTAAAAATGAAAAAAAAGGCCTTAGTCATTATTATTTTTTGTTTTGCTCATTTTTTGTTTTCGGAGGATAATGTTTCTGTTCAGATTCTTATTCCTGCAAAACCGTATATCGGCGATATTTGCCAGTTAAAGACCGTTTTTTCTACAGATGCCGGACTTATTTCAAACACAGGCGATGATTCTCTTTCTGATTTTATGGAATTATCGGTTTTGTGGTCAGGTTTTAAGCCCTTTGAAGAAAAATGCCTTATTCAGGAAGTGATTCTGGAAAAAAACGGAAGAGAATATACTCTTTCCATAACTTTTATTCCCTGGCAGACAGGAATCCTTGACTTTTCTTCTTTGAATCTGTCTGACCTTATTGATTTTTCATCGGAAAAAAAATCCAGAACTCATGCTCCTTTTATAATAAAATTAAAACCTGTAACAGTCAGTTCTCTTGTAGAAAAGACAGGCGACATTTCTTCCAGACCGGCACAAGGACCTTTTGTTTTACCGGGAACGATTTTTTCTGTTGTTTTAATAAGTACTGTTTGCCTTATTTTATTTATCCTTCTTGTGGTTTTGCTTTTTCACCTTTCTTCCGTTGCAGAAGGCGTAAATTCAAAAAAGATTGAAAGAAGAATCCGCCGCCTTAACAAAAAAACTGTTTCAAAATTAAAAAAACTTCTTAAAATTTCTGTTGATTCCAGTGATTTTTGCGACAGGCTGTTTTTTACTTTAAGGGAATATTTGTGCCTCCGTTTTGATGAAAGTTTTGCTTCCAGGACTTCCGGCGAAATTTTTGCAGGTCTTGAAGAAGCTGCCTGTTCATCAATGTCGGAAAGTCAGGCGGAAGGGGCTGAAACTTTTGTAAAAATA
>SAMEA3663036__coassemble_1070_pt1 | contig 10965 bp, 9 predicted proteins | sample SAMEA3663036__metabat2_low_PE_004 | metagenome-assembled genome bin SAMEA3663036 (sample SAMEA3663036) | pig gut metagenome | biome: pig gut; feature: pig-associated habitat; material: faeces | place: France | collected 2012 | reverse complement strand
GCCATCATACCTTTAATTAATTTTCTCGTTTTCATACAATATTTTTTTAAATTGCAATATCTGCAGAGAAAAAACCATTATAAAAATAATTTTAACTCTAGCGGTAAATGGAAAATATTGCCGGTATTTTTTCGATGGGAGGAAATCCACTTTTTTTCCAGTCTTTTATTCTTTTTGTTGAAATATACTCAAACTCTGTTGTAATGCCGGCAGCCACAGAAAGTTTTGTATCATCCCTGCAATTTTTTATAATTGATTCAAAAATTTTTTTGTTTCGATAAGGAGCTTCAATAAACAACTGGGTTTGATTTTCTCTGTAGGCTTTCGATTCAAGATTTTTTATGCATCTGTCTCTTTCTCCGTTTTTTACGGGAATGTAGCCGTTAAAGGCAAAATTCTGTCCGTTAAATCCACTGGCCATAAGGGCAAGAATAATTGAATTTGGACCTGTAAGGGGAACTACCGGAAGGGATTTTTTGTGAGCCTGTTCTACCGCTCTGCTTCCCGGATCTCCCACACCGGGACATCCAGCATCGCTTATAACTCCCATGCTGTTTCCTTTTTCCAGAGGTAAAAGCATCTGAGACAAGTCTTCGTTTTCAGCAGTGTGCTCTGACAGTTCAAAAAAAGTACACTCATCAACAGGAAAATTTTTATCCAGCGAAATAAGAAACCGAACGGCACATTTTCTGCTTTCTACAATAAAATGCCTGATTGAAAGGACAATTTTTTTATTGTCGGGAGGAAGAACTGCATCTAAAGAAGTATCACCTAAAGTACATGGAATAAGATAAAGGGCTGTTTTCATTCTGTAATTATATGATATAATCATCCTTATGAAAATCTTAATAAGACCGCACGACATAGGAAAAGGTTCCCCGGACTGGCTCGGTAAAAATGCCTTTGAATGGGGATTCGATGGTGTTCAGCTTGCCATTGCAAAAGCAGTTGAAGGACAAAACGGAAATCCAGGAACACTTACAAAAGAAAATATTTCTCAAATACGAACAGGCTTTAACTCCCACAATGTAGAAATTCCCATTTTAGGTGCCTATTTTAATCCAGTTCACTCCAACAAAGAAAAAGTAAAGGCTGGTGCAGAAAAATATGCTGATCACCTTCGTCACGCAAAGGAATTCGGTGCTTTTTTTGTTGCCTCGGAAACAGGCTCCTACAACGACGACAAATGGACATACAATCCAAAAAACCAGACAGAAGACGCTTTTCAGGAAGTAAAGTCCATTTTTAAGCCTATGCCACAAATTGCAAAAGAAAGCGGTGTATGCATGGCTCTTGAAGGGGCTTGGGGGCACTGCATGTACAAACCGGAAGTTTTAAAAAGACTTGCCGACGAAATTGATCCAGGTTTGGAAAATTTCAGATTCATTGTAGACATTTACAATTACCTCTACATAGGCAACCACGAAAAACGAAAAGAAATTTTTGAAACATGCCTAAACCTTTTTAAAGATAAAATCTGCGGATTTCATTTAAAGGACTATACTGTAGAAGGTGAAGAACTTGTTATTGCTCCTTTAGGCAAAGGTCTTATGGGCTGGAGCGATTTTCTTCCTGCCATAAAAAAACACTGTCCAAATGCGTATCTTATTTTTGAAGGCGTAAAGGATGTACCTTCTTCCCTTGCCTTTGTAAAAGAAACTTTGGAAAAAGCGTAATTTAAACATTTTAACAGTTTTTTCCCACAGTACGGCCGCCCCACAAGCGGCTGTTTTCTTTTTCCCGTTCTATAGCTTTGTAAAAATCGGCCTGAGGATTACAGTTTTCCTCAACATACCTGGCAGTTTTTTCGAGTCTGTAAAGGCAGGAGTCTTTATCTTTTACATTTAATTTTGCTTTTTCGATGGATTTTCCAAGAATTCTTATTGTTTCGTCGTATATTTTTACAGGTACAGGAAATGGATGACCGTCTTTTCCACCGTGAGCAAAACTAAACCGGGCAGGATCTGTAAAACGGCTGGGGGTTCCATAAATTACTTCGCTTACAAGGGTAAGACTCTGCAAAGTTCTAGGTCCAAGCCCAGGAGTTAAAAGCAGTTCTTCAAAATTCTTATTGCCGGCTTCGCTGGAAAGAGCAAGAACAGCACCAAGCCTTTTTAAATCAATATCTTCAGGACGAAGTTCATGTCTTTGTGGCATAGAAATATTTCTGCTTTCTACAACACTTACTTTTTCTGAAAATGAACTGTACTCCAAAGATTTTTTTTGACTGTCATTAAAAAGATCAAGTTGAAGGCAGTCGCCTGAGCCCATTTTTTTTATTTCCCCAAGGATGATTTCAGGCTTTTCTTTGGAAACCGTAAGAATTTTCTGCCTTGTATTTTCTGCTTCCTGAGCCGACAGATTAAGTATAAGTCCCTGATTTTCGCCTGTAACTCCGGAGTGGGGTTCATCAACAAAGGAGCGTAAAGAAGAAGACGACCAGTGATACCTTCTGGCTTTTCGTTCTGCTGTATTCATTCCCTGCTGAACAACAGTCCAATCTCCGTCGCAGCTTACTATAAAATTATGCTGATACAGATTAAACCCATCCTGCACGGCACATCCATCAACTTTTGCGGCAAGACGGCTGCAGTGTATAAGACTGTCTGCATCAAGACTTGAAATTTCCGATAAAAATTTTAATTCTTCAGGTGTTTTTTTTGAATAACGGCCCCGTCCACCGCATACGGCAATTCCCAGTTCCTTTGCCCGGGGATTAAGACCTCTTTTTAGTGCATACATAACGCTTGTTGTAATGCCCGAAGAATGCCAGTCCATTCCAAGTACACAACCAAGACTTTGAAACCACAAAGGATCACTTAAACGCACAAGGACTTCTTTTCTGCCAAAATAAATTACAAGGGCTTCGATTATTTCTGTTCCCAAAAGCATCATTCTGTCTGCAAGCCATTTGGGCACAGTCCCTGTATGAAGAGGCAAATCAGCATATCCAGATTTTTTAATCATAACAGTGATGATAATTTATAAGCGGTAAAAAGTCGAGTTTATACTGTCCTATCAGTCTGCTTTAAAAGTTGGATTTGCAAACTAAAACGACGGTTTTAATTCCTCCAGTAAATGGCTGCATCCTTCAAAAATATCATCCCAGGTTTTATCAAAATTTCCTGTATACCAGGGATCTGCAACATCTTTATTACCGCAATAATCGAGAAGTTTTCTGATTTTTTCGCCTCGGTCAAAGGGAAACTTAAATTTTAAATCGGACATATTTTCTCTGTCCATGGCAACTATAAAATCAAAATCATCATAATCGCTTTTTTTTATAAGTCGGGCACGATGATCCGTAAAAGGAATTTCTTTTTCCAGCAGTTTTTGTCTTGTTCCCCAATGAATGGCATTTCCTATTTCGTCTGTATGGCAAGCCGCACTGTCAATAAAAAATTCATTTTCCAGACCTGCTTTTCGGACAAGGTCTTTCATAACCATTTCGGCCATAGGAGAACGGCAAATGTTGCCATGACACACAAACAAGATTTTTTTTATATTGCTGCTCATAAAATTAATTGTCTTTTGAACGGCCAAAAATTTTCAGCAGCGAAAGAAGAATATTTATAAAATCAAGATACAATTCCAATGCACCAAGAATTGCAATTTTTTTGTAATCTTCTGTATCCTTTGCCGACTCTGCAATCCTTAAAATTTTCTGGCTGTCAAATGCCGTTAAGCCTGTAAAAACAATAACTGTTGCAATGGAAATTATTAAATCCAGCATTGAAAGAGGTGATTTTGAAATCAACCCAATAATAAAATGCAGCACCGAAGCCAGTAAAATTCCCATTAAAGCCATAACAAGGTATCTTCCGGCCTTTGTAAGATCACTTTTTGTTTTTGAACCGTAAAGGCACATTACAAGAAAAGTTGCCGCTGTAGAAAAAAAGGCATTGGCAATAGATGCAATATTATAAACGGTAAAAATGCTTGACAGTGTAAGGCCGTTTACAAATGAATAAAACACAAAGGAAAAGAAAGCAGCTGCAAAACTCATTTTACTTATTCTAAATGAAAGGAAAACAACAATTACAACTTCCAGAACGCAAAGCATCATGAATCCCATGCCTTTATTTCCAAAGAGCATTCTGCCGAAAGAACTTAAAATTATTTTTCCGTCAGGAGTTTCGCTCCACATAAACACAGATGTAAAATACGCCACAAGGGAACTGAAAAAAAGAGCAAAAGCCATCCAGCCGTATGTTCTTGCCAAAAATAAGGATTTCTGGGACTTTACAGAAGTTTTCTGCATTTCTAAATTTAACTGTGCCATTTTTAGTTTCTCCAATTTAATAAATTTACAGCCGGTAAAGGCAAAGAACGGACGGTTAAAACAGCCCTGAAAATTATTTTAAGATTTCTGCTATTTCCGGTCTGTTCCAGCGGGCTGCCATTGCCTGTGGCGTTTCTCCGCTAAGATTTTTTACATTTCTTTCCAGACCCAGATCAAGAAGATGGCGAACCTGAGTTTCGCTTCCAATTCTTGCTGCATAGTGAAGGATTGAATCACCTGCCGTATCTGTTTTCCGTGCATTGTATTTTACAATGGCATCAAGAATTTCTATATTTCCGTTTTTAAAGGCATTTGTAAGGGCACTATCCCCCTTAACTGTTGAAATAAACGGATCAGCTCCTCTTTCCAAAAGAACAAGGGCAAGTTTTTTTTGATTCCGTGATACGGCATTGTTAAGAGGTGTCATTCCTTTGCCGTTCCGCTGACTTATAGGAAAGCCCATATTTATAAGCATTGTAAGCTGTTCTGGAGATACATTTTTATCTACGGCAAGATGAACAGGCGTATTTCCATCGGAATCCACAATATTTACATTTCCGCCTAAAACAGCACGGATAACGCTTTCATCATATTTTAACACAAGGCTGAAAGGGCTGTCGCCATAACTGTCTCTGGACAAAGGATTTCCACCGGATGAACGAATCTGCTCAATAATGTTTAAATTCGCAGTTAAGGCGGCTTCATGGTACGCATTACGGCCGTTCATTTCCTGAATCTGTGGATTTGCACCGTTTTGAAGCAAAAGACCAATCATATTTTCGTTTCCAGAGTGAATTGCATCAATAAGAACTGTTCTTCCAGATACATCTGCTGCATTCACATCTGAGCCAAAATCTAAAAGAAGCTGTGCCATTTCCATTTTTCCGCTTCGTGCAGCATCGCTCAAAGATGTTTTTCCTGCAAGATTCTGGGCATTTACATCAAATCCCAAGGAAATTACAGATTTTGCAGCTTCAAGGCTGTTCCATTTTACGGCATAGTGAAGAGGCGTATTTCCCATGTGATCTCTTGTTAAATTTGACCTTGTATCGGTAATTATTCCATTTTCAACAAGAAGATTTATTGTGGCAGGAGAATCTGCCTTTACAGCAGAAAACAAAGCTGATTCCCCGTTTGAATTTACAGCATTAACATTTGCCCCTTTTTGAATAAGAGCCAGCAGGGCATCATTTAAATTCCATTCTGCAGCATAATGCAAAGGCGTATTGCCGTTTCCGTCAGTTGTGTTAAGAGTTCTGCTTGTAATAAGCCAGTCTTGAATTTCACCTCCGGAAGAAAGGGCAATTCTAAGAGGAGAACTGTTATCTGTATTTGTAGCAAAAATATCTGCATTTTTTGAAAGAAGAAGTTCACCTATGTCCTTTTTATTTTTTGTTACGGCAAGATAAAGAACTGAATCACCGTTTTTATTTCTGGCATTTACATCAGCCCCGCTGTCAACAAGATATTTTACATACTCAAAAGGACTGTCCTTTATAATTGCAATATGAAGCGGTGTATTTCCTCCACTGTCTTTGGAAAGAATGTTTTTTGGCGTAACAAGAGTCTGCAGCATTTGAATTGATGAACTTTCCAAAGCTCTTCCCAAAGGAGTATACCCCTGCATGTCTTCAGCATTTATATCTGCACCAGCCTGAGCATAAAACACTATATGATCCATATTGCCCTTTTCTATTGCCAATGCCAGCGGCGTAACTCCCTGCTTGTTTCTTTCATTAACAGGTGCCCCACGGCTTACAAGAAGCTGCAGTACATCTTTTTTTACACCAGCCATAGTTGCTACATGAAGGACTGTATCTCCAAACATATCTTTTTCTGTAGAGCGGGCATTATATTGAAGAAGCACACTGTACATTTCATACTGTTTTTCAGGTGGAATTATAAGAAGAAGAGGAGTTTTTCCAACAGCATCAAGGGCATCTGTTCTGGCCCCTGCTTCAAGAAGAAGCCTTGCAACTTCAACCTGTCCGTATCTTACAGCTTCGTGCAGAGGTGTTGCACCGGCAATATCCTGAGCCTGCAGCAAATCTGTAAGTCTGATAGATGATTTTTCGTTCAAAATATAGCTTACTATTCCCGTATGTCCAGAAATTGCGGCAATATGAAGAGGAGTTTGGGCATCGCTGAAACGAAGGATTGGATTATGACTTCTTACAGAATCTTCAAAATATGCATAATCTCCCCGTACGGCATCAGCACCAGCTTCCAAAAGACGGGCTGCAATTTTTACGGCAGCATAGTCTTCTGCATTTTCAAAACACAAGGCAACAGGCGATTTTCCGCTATTGTTTTTTTCGGACAGAGGCAGTTGATTTTTTATGCACCGTTCAATAGCTTTTTCATCTCTTGTTCTGACAAAATAATGAACAATATTCTCTCCATTTATGTCATGAAGATTTGCAGTCTGTTCGTTTATCATAACATCGTACCAAAGTTCATCTCTGGCCAATGCAAGCTGAAGGGCAGAATTTTCTTCTCCGTCTTTGGCAAAAATATTTGCTTTCAGTGCAATAAGATTTTTTGCACAGTCAACATTATCGCCCTTTACAGCAAGGTGAATCGGAAAATCACCGTCATTATTTGATATTTCAGTGTTTGCACCTTTTATTATAAGGAATGTAACCAAATCCGGCTCGTTTACGCGGCAGGCAATATGCAAAGCCGTATTACCATCTTTATCCTGTGCATTTATATCTGTTTTTGTTTTAAATAAATCCCGCGCTTCATCATACCGGCCTTCCATTATAAGTTTTTGTACGGAAACTTCTTTTTCTGCAGCAGTTGATTTACAGGAAAAAAAAGCACAAGTTACCGACATAAGTAAAACAAGCGCATAAAAATTAGGATTTTTCATTATAACCCCCATAACATACCAGTTGAGTTAAAACAGGAACAGTTTTTGATTTTAAATTTACCGTTAAAACTGCAATTTAATTTAAAAGTTCCGTTTATAAATTCAACGGAAAATTCCCTATTCAACTTATCGGAAAAAAAACAATCATGTTTACAGTTTTATAATTAAGGAAAAACAGACCTTTTAAAACTGCAAAAATTACAAAATTTCACCCCTAAAAAAGCAGAAAACTGACCTCACAAACTTTCTGCTACTCCCAGCCGAAAGTTGCCGGTGGTTTATTTGTTGCATCAAAATAAAGGGCATCAACAAAAGGAAGAGCTGCAATTTTTTCTGTAATTTCTTTCATTACATCTTTAGAAAACCAGGCAAAACGGGCTGTCATAACATCTTCGGAACAAACAGGCCTTAATACAAAACTTGCATTTTCCCTGCAGGAAGCATAAGGCAAATCAATAGTAAGATGCTGGAATATTGAATTGTAAAGACCTCTTTCGTGAAGAACTGTAAGCACAATGTCATCAACTTCCCTAAGCTGGTCAAGGCGTTTTTTGTCGCAATACCCTTCCTGAAGAGAAAAATTTTCCTGAGAAAGTCCAGGTTTTTCGTACAGTTTTATTATTGTTCTGTTAAGGGCAGAAGACTCATTTGTAATTGAAGAAGAAACAGCTTCGACTTTTTCACGCTTTTGCGGAACATGATACATGCCGTTTTCTTCTTTTTTGAAGGCAAGACATGCTGGGAATCTGTAAGTTCTAAAATCTCCCTGCACACCAACAGAACGGACAGGAAGCACACTGCGCACAATATGCTGAGAACATTTTTCGCAAAACTGGTCAATAACAACAGAATCAAGTTCTTTTTCGGCCTTTTTAAGTTCTGTTTTATCTGCTTCCGTTAATTTACCATCGGAGCAAAGAACATTGATGGACAATCCAGGACCTGGAAACGGATGGCGCATAACAAGTTCTTCATCAAGACCAAGTTTTTTTCCTATAAGGCGGACTTCATCTTTATAAAGGTCTTTTAAAGGTTCAATAACCATGCCCATTTCAATCAATTTTTGAATTCCATCAACTCTGTTGTGGTGGGTTTTTATGGTATGGCTGTTTTTTGTTCCGCCAGATTCGATAATATCAGGATACAAAGTTCCCTGGGCAAGCATCCACCTGTTTTCGTCAAGATGCTGGGCTTTAACTACACTGTCGCGGACAGAAATAAAATTTTCCCCCACAGCTCTGCGCTTTTCCTGAGGATCTTTTAACCCTTTTACGGCATTAAGAAAACTTTCAGATGCATCTTCCACAATAAAGTTGTTGAATCCCTTTTCCCTGTAGGCCTTTTCAACTTTTGCAGATTCATTTTTGCGCATAAAACCGTTATCAATATGAAGTCCTAAAACCCTTTCCTGCCCCAAAGCCTTGTTTAAAAGTGCAAAGGCAACAGAAGAATCAACACCGCCGCTTAAAAAAAGAAGCACATTTTTATCTGAAGCATCATTTTTTATTGATTCGATAATATGATTAAGGACAGTATCTTCGTCCCAGTTTATTTCCATTCCGCAGAATTCTGCAAAATTCTTGAAAATTTTATTGCCCTCTGGAGTATCTTTTACTTCACAGTGACATTGAAGGGAAAACCTTTTCCGCGTTAAGTCCTGTAAAGCTGCAAAAGGACAATCTTTCGTTGAACCAATAATTTCAAAACCTTCCGGCAAAGAAAGAACACCATCCTGATGACTCATCCAAACCTGAGAAGCAGGTGAAACATCTTTAAAAAGAGGCGAAACAAGACCTTGTGAAGAAAGTTTAAGTTCTGCAAAGCCAAACTCCCCTACATCAGCCTTGCCGACTTTTCCGCCGTAACTTTTAGCCATAAGCTGATGTCCGTAACAAAGTCCCAAAATAGGAATGTTAAGGTTCAAAATTTCTTCGTTGAATTCAGGAACATTTTCTCCATAAACGCTGGCAGGTCCTCCAGAAAAAACAACGCCTTTGGCATCTTCAAAAGCAGACATTCCGGCAGAAGGCAGGGCAATTTCCGAATAGTAGCCAAGACTACGAAAACGCTTTGCAATAAGATGGGCATATTGAGAACCAAAATCAAGAACAACAATTTTTGAACGACTCATTACAGACTCCAGACTATAAAAATAATTTTTTTGCTGATTGAAAAAATTCAACTTACAGCCTAATTATATAAAAAAAAAGAGTTCTTGAAAATTCAAAATTGAAAAATATGACAGAGAAGATTGAAAATAAAAAAAATGAACCGTAGAATTTGCTTTTAGTTTTTATCTGTACTTCCGTATTCGCAAAGTACATCAAGAGTATTTATATGGTCTATAAGTTCCAGATTCTTCTTTACTTTTTTGTAAATTCTCACTTCTCCAAACCCGGTTCCGCCACCAAGGATTTTTTGCATTTCATTTTTTCCATAAGGCATTTCGTAATCCCGGACAAACATTTCATCAATGCGGCAATATAAATCAAAATCGATTACATATTTTTTATATTGAACGCTTACAGTCCAGTGAAGTTTTTTTCCGTCAGCATCCTGAGGCATTTCTACCCAGTCATGAATTTCAGAATACTTGCAGAATAAAGACTTTCCTTTTAAAGTAATTACATTTCCTTCTATGCACACATAAATGCACAGCCGGCTGTCAAATTCACCTTCAATAGCAAAACAGGATTTTAAAAGATTTTTCCCCGTTATTGCGCTTATTAAATTTGATGATGAAAGATGATAATAAGGATTCACAGGCTTTTCTCCCCAAGACTTATCGATATATCCTGAAGAAGATTTAGGTATAACGGTATAACTTTCGCCGTCAACAATAACAGAACCGGAAAAAACAGTTTTAGCACCACCGGGAATCCAGATTTGTCCGTCGGCATCGTTAAGAACACATACATCCGTTATTTTTTCAAAATTAAGGTTCCATTCAATATTGCCGGCCGAACAATATAATTCAGGTCTGTTCTCTAAATCTTCCCTTGTAACCCGAACAGAACCTTTTAAAGAATCAAAGCCGAATTTACATTCACCTGCATAAATGGAATTTTCAGATTTATCGTAATGCACAGAATTTGCCGGTAAAAAAGAATTAAACTGCCTTCCATCAGTACCAAAAACACCGGCTTTAACAAGAGCATAAGAAGGAAGAACATCTGTTTCGCCGTAACTTCCTTTAACAGACGAAACTCCAGACAAGGCATACTGAACATCCTGAGGAGAAACTACAGGCCGGAATTTTTGTGCAAGAACAGGAGTATCCGGCGAAACCAGAGGATTTACATAATAAAGCTCCACAAAAAAAGATTTTTTTTCTCCAGATAGCCTGTTTACTCCAGAAAAAATATACCGGATTTTTTCGTATCCGCTTCGACGCAGTTTTCCTTTTAAAAGATAAGAATCAAAAAGCCTGTTTTTCTTAGATGATTTCATTATCAATCCACCTTAATTTTTCTCTTTTATATCATCGGAAAAAAATAAAATGAAAATTAAGGTTTATTTTGCCAACTTCCAGAAAAAAATTAATTGAAAATCTTTTTTATAGCCTTGCCAAAATCGTCTTTTTCCTGAGGAAAGTTATCGTCAAGGTATTCAAAACAGTCAACGGCAACTTTTTGAACATGTTCGTACCATATTCTATAAAGTTCAGGCTCAAAATTATCGCTGGGATAGGGAGCTCCCTGAATATCAGAAACAAGCTGCCGCAACATTTTTACACATGTATCAAGTTTTTTATTTGTCATATATCTTATGCCAGAAAGGCTACCTCCACATTTAGACTTACATTATA
>SAMEA3663036__coassemble_1061_pt1 | contig 11047 bp, 13 predicted proteins | sample SAMEA3663036__metabat2_low_PE_004 | metagenome-assembled genome bin SAMEA3663036 (sample SAMEA3663036) | pig gut metagenome | biome: pig gut; feature: pig-associated habitat; material: faeces | place: France | collected 2012 | reverse complement strand
GATCATTATATCGAAAGCCACATGAAGCAGGCTCTTGCCGAACATGAATTTTTCGTAATGTACCAGCCGAAAGTTGATTTAAAAACCGATAAAGTTATTGGTGCCGAAGCACTTGTCCGCTGGAACAGTTCAAAATTCGGTCTTCTTCAGCCCAACAAATTTATTCCTCTTTTTGAAAAAAATGATTTTGTAAAGGAACTGGACTTTTATGTTTACGAAGAAGTTTTTAAATTCATAAGAAACTGTCTTGATAACAATGTACCTGTTGTTCCTATTTCCGTTAATATGTCCAGAAATCATTCAAAGCCAGAAGCGTTTATGCGTCGATTTAAGGCAATTTTCGATAAATACGACATTCCACCTAACCTTATAGAAATAGAAATACTGGAGCGTTCTGTTATGGACAGACAGACTCTCCGGGATACTACAATTATGCTTCACGATTCAGGTTTTAAGGTTGCCATGGACGATTTTGGTTCCGGGGAATCTTCCCTCAATATGCTTACAAACATTCCTGTTGATGTCTTAAAATTCGATAAATCGTTTTTGGATTCGGCAAAAAAAGAAGATAATTCTCTGGATGAAAATGCGACAGGTCTTATTTCTTCCCTTATAAATCTTGGAAAGCAGCTTAACATTCAAACTCTTTTTGAAGGTGTTGAAACAGAACAGCAGAAGAATTTCTTAAAAGATGCCGACTGCGATTATGTTCAGGGGTTCTTGTATTCAAAACCTCTCACAGAATTTGAATATGTTACATTTGTAAGGCATCATACATAAAAAAAGCGGTTCATAAAACTGAACCGCCTTAAAACTTTAAAGTCTCTTTTCTAGTTAAAAAATCCCTTTGCCTTTAAAAGTTCTGCATTAAGAATTCCACCTAAAGCAGCACCTCTTTTTGTATTATGACTTAAGGCAACGAATTTTATATCAAAAACATTGCATTTTCTAAGTCGACCCAATACACAGGCCATGCCTTTTTCTGTATCTCTGTCCCTGTTTGGCTGTGGACGGTTAATTTCTTCCCGGTAAACAATAGGATGCTTTGGTGCAGACGGCAAATCAAGCTCCTGTGGAACAGAAGAAAAATTCCGCCATACATTTATTATTTCTTCTAAAGAAGGTTTTTTGTCTTCCGGAAGGTCAAATTCCAGGTTTACGGTGGCTGTATGACCGTCAATAACAGGAACCCGCGTACATGTAGAAGAAACTACTGGGAAAGCAGCATTTTCAATTTTACCGTCTTTTACGGAACCAAGAATTTTTAGGCATTCTTTTTCTGTTTTTTCTTCTTCGCCACCAATATACGGAACAATATTGTCAATCATGTCAAAAGAAGAAACTCCAGGGTAACCGGCTCCAGATACAGCCTGAAGAGTTGTTACAATCATTCTTTTTACAGGATAACCTGCCTGCTGCAGTGCGTAAAGAGGCATCATGTATGTCTGAAGAGAGCAGTTTGGTTTTACAGCAATAAAACCTTTGTCCCAGCCATGGTGTTCTTTCTGGGCTGCAATTACATCAATATGGTTCCAGTTGATTTCTGGAATGAGCATAGGAACATCTTCTGTCCAGCGGTTTGCACTTGCATTAGAAACAACAGGAATGCCTTTTTGAGCGTATGCGGCTTCCAGAGCTTTTATTTCATCTTTGCCCATTTCAAGGGCAGAAAAAACAAATCTGCACTTTCCTACAGCAAGATCAGCATTATTTGCATCCTGAACAGTAAGGTCTTTTACATCGTCAGGAATATCACTGCCAATAAGCCAACGGTTTTCTACGGCCTGTTTATAAAGTTTTCCGGCAGAACGAGGGCTTGCTGCAACATAAGTAACCTTAAACCACGGATGATTTTCCAACAGCTTAATATACCTTTGGCCTACCATTCCAGTAGCACCTAATACACCAACATTAATTTTTTCCGACATATTTCCTCCAGAAAAGTTAAACTTTTATAAATTGCAGTCTGCCAGCGCTTTTTCAATAATTTTCTTTGCTTCAGGGGCAACTTCAACAAGGGGAAGTCTGCATGGACCTGCCGGCATCTTTTTTACATTCATTGCATACTTTATTGAAGAAGGATTTCCATCAACAAAGGCAGCTTTAAAGAAAGGCAAAAGCCTGTAATGAATTTCTCTGGCTTCATCAAAATTGCCTTCAAGAGCCTTATGAGCCATTTTTGAAACAATAGAAGGTGCCAGATTACTTACAACGGAAATAATACCGTCTCCACCAAGACTTATAAGGGGCAGGGTAAGGGCATCGTCCCCACTTAAAACGGCAAAATCTCTTTTTTTAGATTTTATGGAAGCAATAACTTCCATCATCTGGCTTATATTTCCACTTGCTTCCTTAACACCTATAATGTTCGGAAGTTCTGCAATCCGTGCCAGTGTGTCTGTAGTAATATTAACGCCTGTTCTTCCCTGAATGTTGTAAACAAGGATTGGAATTCCAGTTTTGCTTACTGCTGCAAAATGCTGATAGATTCCTTCTTTTGAAGGTTTGTTGTAGTAAGGAGTAACAACAAGGGCAGCATCTGCACCGAATTTTTTTGCCCTTTCGCAGTATGCAACTGCATCTTTTGTATTATTGCTGCCGGCACCAAGAATTACAGGGATTTTTTTGCCGTTTTTTGATTCAAACGAGTGGATTTCATCCATTACGATTTGAATTATTTTATCTTCTTCTTCGCCAGGTCTTTCATCAAGAGTTGGTGTTTCTGCAGTCGTACCAAGCGGAACAAGACCGTCAATTCCTTCTTTCAGCTGGAAACGCACATTTTCTCTTAAGCCGTCGTAATCAACACTGCCGTCGCTTTTCATCGGCGTAATCATGGCAGTAAAGGCACCCTGAAGTTTCATATTAACCTCTTTTTGAATTTTAAATTGGATGGAAGCCCTGAATATCAATAAAACAAAGGCATGAAAGATATTATGGTGATTTTTTGCCTTAATTTCAACAGAAAAATTTCTGTACTTTATTCCTGCATATTCCTGTTTGGCGGTGAAATTTTTATCCTAAAATTTTTTATCCTATGCGGCTCTTGGGCAAAAAACATTTAAAGTGATTTTTTTATTTATTTATGCTACTATAGAAAAGAATTTTATTTTTTGGGAAAAAATTATGAGCGGAAATTCTTTTGGAAAAATTTTTAAAGTTACTACTTTTGGCGAAAGTCACGGAAACTCTTTGGGCTGTGTTATTGACGGTGTTCCTGCCGGACTGGAAATAGATTTTACAAAGGTTCAGAATGCCCTGGACCGAAGACGACCGGGGCAGTCGTTAAATTCAAAAAACAATGCTTCCGTTACATCCAGAAGCGAAGAAGACAAAATCGAAGTTTTAAGCGGAATTTTTGAAGGTAAAACTCAGGGAACTTCAATCGGCTGTATAATCAAAAACAAAAGCCAGCATTCCAGCGATTACGGAAATTTATCATCTGTATTCAGACCGGGGCATGCCGATTACACTTACTTCATGAAATATGGATTTCGGGATTACAGGGGAGGCGGCCGTTCCAGCGGAAGGGAAACAGCCTGTCGTGTAGCTGCCGGAGAAATTGCCCGCCAGATTTTAGTTCACTATTGTCCTTCAGTAAAAATTACCGCATACACACAGCGGGCTGCAGGCATATCAATCAGTAAAGTTGATTTCTCTCAAATAGAACAGAATCCTCTCCGTGCTCCAGATAACGAAGCTGCTGCCCTTATGGACGAAAAAATCCAGCTTCTCCGAAAAGAAGGTGATTCTGCCGGTGGAATAGTTGCCTGTAGCATTACAGGGCTTCCAGCCGGTATCGGTGAATGTGTTTTTGATAAACTTGATGCAGTTTTAGCCCACGCCATAATGAGCATAGGTGCCGTAAAAGGAATTGAATTTGGAGCAGGTTTTTCGGCCTCCGATTTATATGGCAGCACAAACAACGATTCCATGAATGTAGAAAACAGTGGAAGTTCAGTTTCCTTTGCAACAAACAATTCCGGCGGCATTCTCGGAGGAATTTCCAACGGAAACGAAATATTTTTCCGTGTGGCAATAAAACCTGTGCCATCAATATATAAAGTGCAAAAAACAGTAGGTGCCGGCGAAAACGGAAAATTCTACGATACAGAACTGCAAATTAAGGGGCGGCATGATGTCTGTCTTTGCCCCAGAATAGTTCCCGTAATAGAAGCCATGACAGCAATAACTTTGTGCGACTTATTCCTTCAGAATTTACCGGCAAAGTGTTAATTTCCTGGCTTTTTAAAAGTGTGGTTTACAATCAGCTGGCTTATATGCCTTTCAAAAATATATGAAAATTTCTCCAGTTCCTTTTGTCCGTATCTGCTTTGAGCGTTTTCGTTCAGTCCGAGAATCGACAGATTCATGTTGAATTCCCTTTCCCTTAGCCTGTCTTTAATGTTGTCTTTCGTAAAAACAATACCTCTGTCATTCATTACAAAAATGCCTTTTTCAATAAGACGGTCTGCAAAAACAATATCCCGGGTTACAACAACATCATCGCCTTTACATTGCTCAAAAATATAGTCGTCAGCAGCTCCAGAAACATTGGGACACACAATCATTGAAATAAAATCATCTTCAGGAATTTTTAACTCTCTGTTTGCAACAACACAAATCTTAATTTTTTTTATTCTGCTTTCCCGAAAAAGAAAATCCTTTAAAATCTTAGGACAGGAATCTCCGTCAATCCATATAATAAAGTCAAACATATTTTTACTGTAAATCCGTTTATTTTAAATTTGGGCGGCTTTTTGTCTGGTTCGACAGGCTCACCAGACAAAAACCAGGCTATCCGTACTTCCGCTAACGCTTCATTCAAAAAAGATGGCGTCCTAAAGTCCACCATCTTTTTTGAACGCCTGCGGCGGTACTACTATCCTTGCCGCAGAAATAGAAAACTAGGCATTAAATGTTATGTTTTATTTAGCATTTAATGCTTGTTCCAGCTTTTTTATCATTTCTATAGTCTGCTTTTCAGCTTCATCATCACTAACTTTATTATTTTTGTAATCTGTTTTTTTTGCCCTTTCCCTAAAAAGCTCGTCTGTTACCATTATTCCGGCAAGGATTGCAATCTGCAAATCGTTAAGTCTCATTCCGCTGGACTGAATTTTGTTTACTATTTGAGTGTAGTTGTCTAAAAGGGATTCAAGATAAGCATCATCTTCTGAAGCATTTATAGAGAACAGTGTGCCAAGAAGGTTAATAGAAAGTTTTCCCATAAAATCCCTTAAAGCATAAATTAAAAAATAGGAAAAAGAGGCTGCTGACTTTCTGATTCACTTTGTGGAGTCGTGTTTTCGAGGGGAATATTCTCTGCGGAAGAAATGTTTTTGTTTTCCACAGAAGGCGAAGAATAACCGGTTTCTGAATTATTCTGTGCAGTAATAAAAGGTTCTTCTGATTTTACCGGCGGATTTTTTTGAACTTCTCCGCTGAAAGTTTCTTTTTCTGAAGAAACGGAGTCAAAGGACTCTATGGAAACATTCTGAAATTTAATGTCAGAATCGTGGGGTACAGAAGAAACAGTCTGCAAAACAGGCTTTTCTTCTGTATGTAAAGCTGAACTGTGAACTGCATTTTCTACAGAATCCAGCCTTTCCAAAGCTTTAAGGATTCCCTCTTCAATTTTATCCTGATCTTCCTGAAATGAAGAAAACTGCTCCGTTTTTGCTGAAAGTGCATTTGTGAGCTCTGCGCATTTTCTACGCAAAGCAGCATTTTCTGCATTAAGCTGTGCAATTTTAGCAACAGCGTTTTCAACTTTGTTTTTCAGAAGAAGGACTTGATCGAGGGAAACCATGCTTTACTTCCTTAATAAGGTTATTTTGCCAAAGCTTTTTTAGCAACTTCAACAACAGCTTTGAATGCTGCAGGGTCTTCTATTGCCATATTTGAAAGAGCTTTGCGGTTAAGTGTAACACCTGCCTTGTTAAGACCGTCGATAAAGCGTGAGTAAGAAATGCCTTCATCTCTTACAGCAGCATTTATACGGGCAATCCACAACTGGCGGAAATCACCTTTGCGATCTCTGCGGTCTACATAAGAGTGGCAGAGAGCTTTTACAACAGCGTCTTTTGCGGCTTTGTAGTTTGTTCCGCGGCGTCCTGTAAATCCACTTGCAAGTTTAAGAATCTTTGCACGACGATTCTTGCGTTTTGTTCCATCTATTGCTCTAGACATTTAATTATCTCCTGAAAGTAATAATTTATCAGCCGTATGGAAGCTGCTGTTTACGGATTCTTGCTGCAGAATCTTCCGAAAGAATACCAGAAGCACGAAGGTGCATCTTCCTTTTTGATGATTTCTTTGTCAGAATATGACGAAGATTCATTTTCTTGTACTTAACTTTTCCAGTTCCAGTAAGAGAAAATCTCTTTGCTGAAGCTTTTTTTGTCTTCATTTTAGGCATTTTTTTACCTCGTTTCCTTATTTGGCTTTTGAATTTAAGGTCATGGACATAAAACGACCTTCCATTGCGGCAGGTTTTTCGATTGTGTATGAACCTTCTTTAAGCCTGTTTTCTACTTCTTTCAGGACATCATATCCTAACTCGGTGTGAGCCAGTTCCCTTCCGCGGAAACGGATGGTAACTTTTACCTTATCACCTTCGTCAAGAAATTCCTGAACATGTTTTGCCTTTGTATCAAGATCGCCAGAGCCAATTTTAGGCTGCATTCGAATTTCCTTGATTTTAAGGGCTTTTTGGTTCTTGCGGGAATCACGGAGCCTTTTTTCCTGCTCGTACCTGTACTTGCCGAAGTCCAATATTTTACAAACCGGTGGATTTGCGTTAGGGGACACTTCCACAAGGTCGAGATTTCTCTCTTTAGCTAATTCTAATGCCTCTCTGGTGGAAACAATACCATTCTGTCCACCTTCATCATCAATTAACCGCACCTCGCGTACACGGATATGTTCGTTAATCCGTAAATTTTTTGGGTCTGCCAACATTCCTCCTTGTGTTTACAAAACACGACTTCAATAAGTTTTGTCATTTTATCAGATTGTTTTATATTGTGTCTAGTGGCAGATAAAGACCTTTGCATTAAAGTTGAAAAGAAAAATTGGGTGCGAAGGAGCAAATGGTCAGGGCAAAACATATATGATTGTGAGAGGAGGCGAACGCCACATTGCCCTAATAATGATTTGTGCATACATTGAACTTTCAATTTTTTTTTGATACCTTTTTCTACATGTATTTGTTTGCATTTTTATCTTTTCCACTTTCTGCCCTTTGTTTTTATCTGTTCTTTAAGGGGAGTGGGCGTTTTTTTTCATATATCAGGTCGAATTTTCTTGTCCTGCTTTTTGGATTTGTCTGTGCTGCCTTGTACTGTACTGTTTTGGAGTTTTTTCTGTTTCTGTCTCCGTATTGCGGTTTAAGTTTTTTTCACTTTGTTTTTAAGGACTGGATTCGTATTTTTGCAGTTCCCGTTTTGTTTTTTTTTCTGTATTTTTTGTGGTGTAAAGACAGTACCGGTCAGAAAATTCAGTGCTGTACAGGTTTTTTAACGGCTTTTCAGACTGTTTATGTACCTTTTTATGTTCTTCATACAGAAAACCCGGAGTCTTTTTTTTCGCTTTTCTTTATGCCTCTTCTTATTTTTATTGAAACAATTTCTGTTTCGTACTGTTTAAAGTTGATTTTTTTGACTGCAAGAAAAAGTAAAATTTTGCCGGCTGCAGTTTTTTTTGCCATGATTCTGTTAAGTTTTGTGCCGCCTGTTCTTATGGGCATGTCTTGCTTTGGAGTTTCTGAAATACTGATTTTTGTAATTTCTGCCGGATATGCTGCTTTTTCTGCGTTTTTTGCCTTTAGACAGAAAATAAAAATATCCTCTCTGTAAAAAGCAAAAAAAAAGCTGTCTTAGAAAGTAATCAACTTTACTTAAGACAGCCTTTTTTTTACGAATTATGCCTGACCTGCAGAACCTAAAACTTCTATGTTTTTTCTTGCGTACATTTTTTTCAGTTCGTCTCTGGCAGGACCAAGATATTTTCTTGGGTCAAACTCTTCTGGTTTTTCTGCAAAAACTTTTCTGATAACGGCAGTCATTGCAAGCCTTCCGTCTGAATCGATGTTGATTTTGCATACGGCAGATTTTGCAGCTTTCCGTAACTGTTCTTCTGGAATTCCTACAGAATCAGGAATTTTTCCGCCAAACTGTTCAATCATTTTAACATATTCAACAGGAACGGAAGATGAACCGTGAAGTACAATAGGAAAGCCTGGAAGTTTTTTTTCTATTTCTTCAAGAATGTCAAAAGCCAGTGGAGGAGGTACGAGAATGCCTTCTGGAGTTCTTGTACATTGCTCTGGAGTGAATTTGCACCGTCCATGGGAAGTTCCGATTGATATGGCAAGGGAATCTACGCCGGTTTTAGAAACAAAATCCTGAACTTCTTCTGGTTTTGTGTAGTGGCTTTCTGCTGCAGAAACTTCATCTTCTACACCTGCAAGAACGCCCAGCTCGCCTTCTACTGTAACATCGTATTTGTGGGCATATTCACATACTTTTTTTGTAAGAGCCACATTTTCCTCGTATGGAAGTGAAGAGCCGTCAATCATAACAGATGAAAATCCGTTTTCGATGCAGTCAACGCACAGTTCGTAACTTGAGCCGTGGTCAAGGTGAAGTACGATAGGAATTTTGTATCCTAATTCGTCGGAATATTCAACGGCAGCTCTTGCCATGTTGCGCAGAAAGAATTTATCGGCATAATTTCTGGCACCGTTTGAAACTTGAAGGATTACTGGAGATTTGGTTTCTACACAGGCCTGAATAATAGCCTGAAGCTGCTCCATGTTGTTGAAATTGTAGGCTGGAACTGCATATCCGCCTTTCATAGCTTTTGCAAAAAGCTCCTTTGTGTTTACAAGGCCGAGATCTTTGTAACTTGTCATAGCATCTCCCATGATGATAAATAGAATATAAGCAGAGAATAAAAGCATTATGCCGGTGAATATTTTAGCCGGCATCTGTTTTTAACTTTTATAAGATTATGAATTGATAAGGGAAGAAAATCAAGTTCAGGTCTGCTGAGTATTGAAAAATAACGGAAAAATCTTCTTTATGTGAGAGTAAAGTCAGAACTGTGTTTTTGCCTGCATTTCTAGCCGGAATATTGATTTTTACAGTTTGTACTGTTCTCTTCTGCGGAAAACTTCGCTTAAACTTAATATAAAGAGTTTGACAAAGCAGAAATAGAAAAATATAATTGAAATGTTATTTAGTATTTTGAGAAATATAACCAATAACTAAACGGCGCTTTATGACAGGCGCGTTTCAAGGAGTTTTTAGATGAAAAAAAGCGTAGTTGCTTTAACAAGTCTTGCTCTTCTTGCAGTGTTCTGTGTTCCAGTGGTTGCACAGCCGAGCAGTCGGGCAGTAGAAACTTTTGTTGTTGATGATTTTGACAATAAAGGTGAAAAAAATGCATATCAGCTGATGGCTGGTCTTGAACAGTGGACCTGGAACATCCAGACAAGCCGCTTTATAAACAAGGAAAACGGCTTTCCAAAAATGGATTATTTTGACGGGCAGCCTAACTCCCTTAAAGCCTTGAATAAAGGTAACAAAGATTTAAATCCTAAAGTTCTTGGTGTAAAAACAAGTTATGCACGGAAAGGCGAAAACTGGTTCGAAGTTTATCCTGAAATCGACGGAAAACCTTACGAAATTCCGTTTATAGGAACATGTTCCCAAATTGATTTCTGGGTTTGGGGTGCAAACTACCTTTACTTTATTGATCTTCTCGTAAGGGATGCAGAAGGCCGTGTTCATACTCTTCCTGCAGGAAACCTTGCTTTTAACGGCTGGAAAAACATTGTTGTTACTGTTCCTACCTCCATTCGTCAGCATTCCAGACTTAGAAGCGGTCCTACTTCCATGACTTTTGTAGGTTTCCGTGTTCGTACTGATCCTGATGAATATGTTGATGATTTCAATATTTTCTTTGATCAGCTTAAATACACAACAAATACTTTAAGTAATATTTTTGATGGTTATGAGCTTAAAGACATTGAATTCAGTGATTCAAGTTCAAAATCTAATAGTTCAACTACGGGAGATGCAAAATAATGAAAAAAATTATTTCCGCTGTAATTGCTTTGGCTGTTGTCGGTTTTGCTTTTGGTCAAACTTCAAGTCTTTCTGAGCCGGATCCAACTGTAATTGGTGCAGATTCTGCAAAGCAGGCTCTTCGGCAGATTTCTGTTGATCGTTTTGAAGTTGAAGGTTCCTGGAATGCTCATATTTCTCCTGATTACGGAATTATTTCTTCAAGGCTTTTTAACGGAAGTCCTATGATGAAAGAACCTCTTAAAGGCGAGGAAGATGCTGAAGATTCAAAAGTTTTAGGTGTTAAGGTTGAATTTTTCCGTCGTGGCATAAATTCTTTCTATATTACATCAACTCGTCCTATTCCTATTGAAGGTGTTACAAAAACTATTTCTCTCTGGGTTGCCGGCAGAAATATGGATCATGATATGTATGTTCTTATTCAGGATTATTTTGGTAATAATTTTGAGCTTTACCTTGGAAATCTTGGTTTTAGCGGTTGGAAAAAACTTACTGTTGCAGTTCCTCCAACTCCAGATGGAGAACATGGTATTATTCAGCAGAGTGCATACAATGGTGTAAAACCTGGTATTCGTATTTTGGGTTTCCGTGTTGATTGTAATCCAATGCTTGCAAAGGGACAGTATTATCTTTATCTGGACGATTTAAGAGTTGTTACAGATCTTTACGATATAGAAAATCGCGATGAAGATGATATTAACGATGACTGGTAGTTTTTAGAATTTTTAATTTTGCAGTTTAAGTGCTTATTCTGGCTGGAATATTATAAACTTGCTGCAATGTTTGTTTTTGGCCTGTTTCTTTTTTTTTAGAAGCAGGCTTTATTTTTTTTTAAGGTGTGGGGCTTGGGGCAACGCCCCAGGCGGTGGGGTAGCGTACAAGACAACAAAGCGGAAGATGCCGGCACGGTATAAGTGGCGGCTTCTGGAGTGACTTGGCTTGGGAGCGAGGGG
>SAMEA3663036__coassemble_966_pt1 | contig 11735 bp, 8 predicted proteins | sample SAMEA3663036__metabat2_low_PE_004 | metagenome-assembled genome bin SAMEA3663036 (sample SAMEA3663036) | pig gut metagenome | biome: pig gut; feature: pig-associated habitat; material: faeces | place: France | collected 2012 | reverse complement strand
ACGCAGCAAAGCTGCTTACGAACTGGCTACGCCAGCCCTTCCAATCACTTTCGCATAACTTATCTTTTTACAAAATATTTCCTGCCCGAAACCTTTTTAAAAAATCCACACGATACTGTTCGAAACGGTCTTCATTAATAGCCTGCCGGATTTCTTTCATCATATTGTTAAGAAAATACAGATTATGATAACTAGCCAGCATACAGCTTAAAATTTCCTGTTCCTTAAACAAATGGCGCAAATAGCTTCTGCTGTAATTTTTACAAACCTTGCAGTTACATTCCCTGTCAATCGGCGAAAAATCATGAATAAATCTTTCCTGCTTTATGGAAAGGTTACCGTCTTTTGTAAAATAACTTCCGTTTCTGGCATTTCTCGTAGGAAGAACGCAGTCAAACATATCAACACCACTGTGAACGGCATCGAGAATATAATCAGGCGTACCAATTCCCATAACATATTTTGCCTTGTTTTCTGGAAGGAATTCTGTTGTATAGTCAAGCATGGCAGCAAATTCTTCCCTGGGCTCACCAACGCTTAAACCGCCTATAGCAACAGCAGGCAAATCCAAAGAATTTACAAACTCCGCCGATTCCCTGCGCAAATCATGAAAAAAGTTCCCCTGCACAATAGGAAGCAAAATACCTTTATAGCCCTCGTTCCTTTTTATAAGCCACCGTTCTTTTGCCCTTTTAAGCCAGTTCCCGGTTATTCTTAAAGCCTCTGCCGCTTCTTTTCTATCAATGCCGTAACCGGTACATACATCAAGCTGCATCTGAATATCAGAGTTAAACTGAACCTGAAAATCAACAACATTTTCCGGAGTAAAAGTATGGCGGCTTCCATCAATATTAGAAGCAAAATAAACGCCTTCGTCAGAAATTTTTCTGAGTTTGGAAAGCGACCAAACCTGAAACCCACCGGAATCAGTAAGAAAATTTCGCTTCCAGCCGGAAAATCCATGGAGTCCGCCGGCTTCCTCAATCAAACTGCTTCCAGGCCGCAAATAAAGATGATATGTATTTGCAAGAATAATTTCAAAACCAATTTCTTCCAGATCGTCTTTTGAAAGAGCCTTTACCGTGGCATTAGTACCTACCGGCATAAAAACAGGAGTCTGAACATCTCCATGATTCAGATGAAGAACACCTGTTCTTGCCCTGCCGTCAAGAGACTTATGAATTACATCAAAAACTTCTTCACTCATTTTATTTCCTTATTAAAAAACTGTATTTCAGCGTTTGCGTTTACCCTGAAACTAAGTTCGTGCATATTTTAAAAGAACAACGCTCAAAACCACGAAAAGAAAGACCGGAAGCCAGGCTCCCATAAAAGGAGAAAGCACTCCGAATTTTGCCATAAGCATAGTTACCATCTGAAAAACATAATACAAAACAGCTGCACTTATACAACTTGCAAGACTTATAAGCATTACATTTTTTCTAGTTTTTCCGCTTAATCCTACAGATAAAAAAACAACTATAAACATAATAAACGGAAAGGCAAATTTTTTATAGTAAACGCTTAAAGGCTCCGCATAAGGAAGACCTACCCGCATAAGATGATTTATATAAGCCTTTGCTTCTCTGGTATTTACAGTTTCAATGCTTACAGTATTGTTACGAAATGTTTCTGGAAGTTCAGTAAGTTTTTGAACTGTTTCACTGTCAACTTCCGAAGAAATTAAAGTATCATCAGCAAGTGTATATTTTACAGCACCGCTTAACTTCCAGTGATCCTCCATCCACAAGGCAGAATCTGCACGAACAACGCAGTTAAGGGTTTTGTCTTCATTACGGATTACAATATACAGCGAATACAGTCGTTTCGCAGAGTTATCGTAAAAATCAGCCTTATAAACAATATTTCCCTTTTCCGACATTACAACAATTTTATCGTTATTCAAGGTTTTCTGCTGATTCAAAGCCTTTTCCTGCATCTGGACTTTTTTTGAGTAAGTAGGAACAACAACAGTATCTTCAAAAACAAAAAGTGCAAAACTCATAACAAAGGAAAAAACAAGAAGAGGAAAAGTAAATTTTATAAGCGGCACGCCGGAAGCAAAAACTGCAACAAGCTCATTATTGGCATAAAAATCAGACAGGGTATAGGAAACAGCAAATAAAATTGCAAGAGGTGCTGCATACCATGTAGTTTTTGGAAAGTAAAGAACCATAATTTTTCCCACTTCAACCAAGGAAGCACCGTTAGAAATAAATCCCCAAAGGTTCATAAACAAATCAACAAGAACAAGAACAAAGGAAAAGAAAAAAAGAGAACCAACAAAAAGCGGAATAAATTTTTTCATTAAATATTTTACAAGTGCCATTATTTTTTTACCAATAAAACATAGAATACACTTCCTGCCGCAAAAATTACCAGATTAGGAGCCCACATAGTCCAAAAACCGTTAAGGCCTCCCCTATTCCCAAAAATCTGCCCCAAAATCATCATAGTCCAGTACAGCACAGAAATTACAATTCCCACAATAAGGCCTATAGTCTGCCCGTTATGCTTTCCAAACAGAAGTGCCAGAGGCAGAGCAAGAAAAGCAAAAAAAATAGAACCGAAAGGAAGAGAAAATTTTTTATTGTATTCAAGTTTATAGGAATTCAACTGCCGTTTAGGAACAGAACTGTCTTTTTCCATAAACTTAATTTTTTTATGCAAATCGTAAGAAGTCATTTCCCTTGGACTAGTACCGCTGGAATAACTTATGGAAGATTCAAACACATTCAGATTCATTTTTTCGGAAGTAAGAAGATCAAAATTCTGCTTTTTTGCCTTGTTAAAAAGAAGTACCGTAGCATCATTCATTTCCAGTGCCATTAAGACACCGCTTTCAGAAGATTTTTTAACAGACGAAGGTCCTGCCACAATAATACGCTGCTGTTCATCTGCTCCAGTATCAAAAAAAATCAAATCACTTACATTTTCACCTTTTACATCGCCAATAACAAGGGTTTTATCCACAGCTTTCTTTACGGAATTAGGCTCAAGTTCAACAGCAGGATTAGACTGAAGAATTGAACGGTAAAGCCTGTTATAATTTATTGTTCCCAAAGGCAAAAGGTAATCATTAACAAAAAAAGACCCCAGCGAAATTGCAGCACCAAGAAAAAGAACAGGAAAAAGAAGAACCTTATACCCCTGCCCAGATGCCCTGAAAATTAAAATTTCATTTTCAGACACAAGTCTTCCCAAACACATTAAAAAACCCACAAGAGTTGCAAACGGAGCAGACTGTGCCATAATCGAAGGAAGGGCATAAACCATAAGCCTCGTTACATCCCAAAGCGGCACTTTTTTTTCCAGAATTTTCTGGATTATAAGCAGAATCTGATTTACGAAAAAAATGAAAAAGAAAAACAGAAAGGCAACAAAAAAATATAAAAACAGTTCCTTTAAAAGATACCTGAAAAGTACATGACGGTTTAAGCCGGATTTTTCTGTCATTATCAGGTCAGTTTTTTCAGAAAGTTTTTTTAGCCCCAGAACCTTAAAAAACAAAGCAAACACATGAAAAACCCAATTAAGAAAATTGAATTTCCCAATTTTAATTCCTGAAAGTTTTTTTGAAATACCGGTTTTTACAAAAAAACGATGCCAATAATACCCAAAACCTTCAAAATGCTTTATTTTAAGCGGCAAAAACTTTACCTGTAAAGCAGAAAAGACAGAGGAAATTTTACTGAAAACAAATAAGAAAAATTTTTTCATGAAAAAAATTCAGTTTTCCCGTATTTTTATAAAACTATTTTCCTGTATGACCAAAACCGCCGTCTGACCGTTCAGTTTCTTCAAGAAAATCAGCTTTAAAAAACTCTCCCCTTGTAACAGGAGAAACAACAAGCTGGGCAATTCTATCACCATTTTTAATAATAAAATCTTCATCCCCAAGATTTATAAGTATAACTTTAATTTCTCCCCTATAATCGCTGTCAATTGTACCGGGCGTATTCAAACATGTAATGCCGTTTTTTATGGCAAGACCGGAGCGGGGTCTAACTTGAATTTCAAAACCTTCAGGAATTTCCATTTTAAGCCCTGTTGGAACAAGAACCCGTTTTCCAGGCTTTAATACAATATCACTATCAGGCAAAAAAGCCCTAACATCGCACCCAGCCGCACCGCAAGTCTGATAAACAGGCAAAGACGCACCATCATCAATCAAAACATTAATTTTACAAACATTCATAAGGAAATTATACCAAAGACAGTAAAAAAAAGAAATAAGGGAGGTTTTAAGATTATGCCGTGTCCCTCCTTTCAGTCGGGCCGCGCTTTCCGAGCTTCCGCTGCCGCTCCATCCCTCCACTTTGTTCCGGGACGGCAAAGCCGGCTCTCCAATCGCTCACGAAAAAAAAGGCCGCCTGAAAAAAAACAACAGGCAGCCCGATTATAAGCATCGAATCAGAAATTATTATTTCTGTTCTTCGATTGCATCAATGTAAGAAAGGTTAAGTCTTCCCATTTTATCAACTTCAAGAAGTTTTACAGGAATTTCCTGACCTTCTTTAAGAACATCAGAAACCTTTTCAACTCTTCCTCTTGAAAGTTTAGAAATATGACAAAGACCTTCCTTTCCAGGAAGAATTTCTACAAAAGCACCAAAATCCATTATGCGTTTTACAGTTCCATTGTAAACAGTTCCTACTTCTGGATCTTCGCAAATGCCTTTTACAGCAGCTTTTGCTTCTTCAGCAGATTTTCCGCTTTTTCCGTAAATCTGAACAGTACCATCGTCTTCTGTATTGATAGTAACATTGTACTGGGCGCAAAGAGCTTTAATAGTTTTTCCGCCAGGACCAATAAGGGCACCGATTTTATCCGGGCTTATCTTCATAGTCAGAATTTTTGGAGCAAAAGGACTTATTGGCTGAGGCTTGTCGATACATTTTTCCATAATCGAAAGAATGTGAAGTCTTCCAGCTTTAGCCTGAGCCAATGCTTTCTGCATGATTTCTGTAGTAACACCGGCAATTTTTATATCCATCTGAAAACCGGTAATACCGTCTTTTGTTCCGGCAACTTTAAAGTCCATATCACCAAGATGATCTTCTTCACCAAGAATATCAGAAAGAATCTGGTATCGTTTATAAGGATTTGATTCATCACCTTCTGTAATAAGTCCCATGGCAATACCGGCAACCATTTTTTTCATTGGAACACCGGCAGCAAGCATTGCAAGACAGCCACCACAAGTAGAAGCCTGAGAAGAAGATCCGTTTGATTCCATTATTTCAGAAACCACACGCACTGTATAAGGGAATTCAGAAACAGGAGGAACCATTGCAGCCAGAGAGCGGCGAGCAAGATTTCCATGACCTATTTCTCGGCGGCCTGTAGTAAGGCGACCAACTTCACCAACACAATATGGAGGGAAATTGTAATGAAGAATGAAATTTTCAGACCGTTCTCCGTCAATATCGTCGTAAACCTGAGCATCCAAAGCAGTTCCCAGCGTACATACGGCTAAAGACTGAGTTTCTCCTCTTGTAAAAAGGGCAGAACCGTGTGGACGAGGAAGAACATTTACTTCACATGTAATAGGACGAATTTCGTCGCATTTACGGCCGTCAATACGAAGACCTTTATCCAGAATGCTTTTTCTAAGAAGATTATACTGAATGTCATCAAAACATGAATCAAAAAGTTTTTTCTGAATTTCATCGGCAAACTGTTCTGCATGAGCTTCAACAAGCTGCTTTTTTACTTCAGAAATTGAGCGGCTTCTATTGTCTTTTCCATCCTGAAAACAAGCCTTTTCAAGCAGAGGAGTTGCCTCTGCAATAATGGCATCTTTATTTTCAAGTTCAACATTTAAAGGTGCAAGAGGAAGTTTTTCTTTTCCACATTTTGCAACAAGCTGCTCCTGAAGTTCACACATAGCAGTAATAAAATCCTGAGCTTTTTCCAAAGCACCAAGCATTACTTCTTCGCTGACTTCATTTGCACCGCCTTCAACCATGGTAAAGCCTTCTTTTGTACCGGCAACCACAATTTCAAGTTCAGCCTGCTCCTGCTGCTTAAAAGTAGGATTAATTACATATTCTCCGTTAATGTAAGCAACTCTTGCAGCAGCAACAGGTCCATGAAATGGAATATCAGAAATACTGACAGCTGCAGAAGAAGCCACAACAGCAAGAATATCAGGAGGATTTACTCCGTCGCTGGAAACACAAGTTGGAACAATCTGAATTTCCCGACCAAAACTTACCTCGAACAAAGGACGCATAGGACGGTCAATAAGTCTGGAAACAAGAATTTCCTTATCTTTCGGGCGACCTTCGCGCTTAATAAAGCCACCTGGGATTTTTCCGGCAGCATAATACTTTTCGTTGTATTCGACAGTTACAGGGACAAAATCCAATCCTTCTTTTACTTCTTTTGAAGCACAAACCGTTGCAATAATTGCAGAACCGGCATACTGGGCATAAACACACCCATTGGCCTGTTTTCCAATTTTGCCGGTTTCGAGGATAATTTCATCGTTGCCAAATTTATAACTTACACGATTTACCATTTACATGAACCTCCACTGATTCTATTTACGGAGGCCAAGATCTTTAATAAGCTGACGATAACTTTCGAGGTTTGTTCTCTGGAGATATTTGAGCAATTTTCTTCTCTGTCCAATAATTTTCAAAAGACCGCGGGAAGCTCCTGTATCTTTTGGAAACTGCTGAACATGAGCAGTAAGTTGCTTAATGCGTTCAGTTAAAAGAGCAACCTGAACTTTTACATTTCCTGTGTCGGCTTCGTTTGAACCGAATTTGCTGATTATTACAGCTGATTCTTCTTTTGTAAGTGCCATAATCTACTTACTCCTTAAAATATTATTTCCCTGGATTAACAAAATTGAATTGACCGGACAAACGCTCCGCAAGAACCATCAGAAACCAGCACGCGAAGTAAACCGGATTCTAATTTGCAAATTGCGGGTTTTGTAACGGAAATCTCTTCGCTTCCAGAAATTACCATTTTTACAGACACTTTATATTCCCCGTCTGGAGGAAAAACCTGCATTCCTTTTTTTTGAGCAGAAAAAACAGTCTGAAACTGCTGAGTGTCTATATTCCATTCAAAACCAGAACAGTCGATTTCGAAAGGTTTATGCAACATTATATTTATTGCAGAAAATTCTTTATTCAGCACATCCTGTCGGATACGGGAAGAACTTACTTTTTTACCAAGATAATCAACAAAAGAAATGACATCAAAATCAATTCCACCGGCAGCACAAAACTTTTTAAGGGCATCAACATCCATTGCCCCCTTATGTCCGCATCGGAAATCAATTCCTTCAACAAGATATTTAAGGTTGCAGTTGTTCTTTAATATTGATAAAAATTCTTCACCAGACATTTTAATGAAATCGTCAGAAAAGTCAATTACGATAACAAAGTCAAATCCTTTCTGTATAAAGAAATCAATTCTCTGACTCAAGGTTGAAACATCGCCTTTATAATCGTCTCCACTTTTAGCCACCCTTGTTGAATGACGGAATGTTACGATTCCTCGGGCAAATTCTTTTCGCTGAAGGATTGAATCAAAAATTGCATCGTGGCCTATATGAGTACCGTCGAAACTTCCTATGGAGAGAGCAGTTCCCTTCTGTAAAAACGATTTGTCAAATTTTCCATAAAAAATCTGTTCCCATGAAAAAATGCGGATTGGATTATTGTAAGGAAGAACAAAACCATAAGAAAGTTTTCGTTTCTGCTTTTTAACGACACCGGCAAAAGTTAAATCAGGATAAAAAACTGCAAATTCACAATTTTCAGGGGGAACGGTTTTGTACAGAAAAGCGTGATTTTTTAATTTTCTGCCGTTTATAAAATCCTGTATATACGCCTGTGTTAAAATTGCAGGAACAAAGCCGCAGTATTCTGCAAGCTGAATATTCATTGGCAAAAGTGATTTTTTTATTTCGCCACAAATCCCGTCGTTTTTTACGGTTAAATTTTGATTTACTGAATTTAAGGCATTTTCTTTTATTCCAGACTCAATGGAAAATTCGTCCAAAAGAGAATAAAGAGCTGCATTTTCAAGGGAAAAAGGACCTACTTTTGTGCGGCGCAAAGCTGTAACATGAGCAACAGTTCCGCACCTTCTGGCAATATCCCGGGCCAAAGACCTGATGTATGTGCCCTTTGAACAGGAAATTTCAAAAAATGCATAACGATCCTGCCATTCAAGAAGTTTTATTGAATGAACGGTAATTTTACGCTCCGGCATTTCCACAGAACTTCCGCTTCTTGCAATATCGCTTGCCCTTTTTCCATTTATATGAAGAGCACTGAACAAAGGAGGAGCTTGAAAAATTTCACCGGTAAATTCAGGAAGTACATCTTCAATTTGTTTTCTTGAAGGAACAGGTCCTGTGCCTACAATGTTTCCTGTAGGGTCTAAAGTATCTGTTTCTGTACCGAATTCAAAAACTGCAAGATAAGTTTTATCAAAGGAAGTTATATGAGGAACAAGACGAGTCATACCTCCTGTAAGCACAACAAGAAGACCGTCGGCAAAAGAATCCAAAGTTCCTGTATGACCAACCTTTGAAGTTTCAAGAGATTTTTTTACTGCTGATAAAGAAGAAAAACTGGTACACCCCTTCTGCTTTGCCAGAAGAAGTATACCGGACTTAGATACCTGAGTTTTCGCCACCAGAGTTTTTTTCCTCAGCTTCAAGCCTGTTCAGCCTGTTAACCATATCAAATCCCTGCTTAACGGAAGGATCTGCTACAAAAGTCAGTTTGGGAAATTTTCTGACTGTCAATTTTTTTGCAATGGAAGTCTGAATAAAGCCTGCGGCACTGTTAAGGCCTGCAACACCTTTATGAATCTGACCTTCTGGCAAAAAGCTTGAAACAAAAACTTTTGCATACGAAAGGTCTCTTGCAACTTCCACCCGGTTTATTGTTAAAAAAGTTGAAACTCTGGGATCCTTTACTTTTTGCAGGGAAATTAGCATAGCAATTTCCCCGCGAATCTGCTCACCCAGTTTTTCAATTCTAAATTCACCCATTATAAAGATTCTCCCGCTTCTGAAGAAAGTTTGGCAGCCCGTTTAGCAGCTTTTTCTGCCTTACCTTTGGCTTTTGCCTCGGCTTCGAGAGCAGCTTCTAAGGCAGCCTGCTCCATAGCCTTTGCTTTTGCCTGTTCGGAACGGATTTTTGCCTGTTTTTCGGCTTCGGCTTTTTCATCAACTAAAGTTTCACCAAGTTTTCTTGCAACTTCTACATATTCTACAACTTCCAGCTGATCTCCAACCTGAATATCCTGCCAGTTTTCAAGACCAATACCACATTCAAAACCAGAACGAACTTCCTTTGCATCATCTTTAAATCGCTTTAATGAAGAAATTTTTCCGCTCCACTTTACAATGCCATCCCTAATAAGGTTAATTGTACTTGAACGCTTTACCATACCGTCTGTAACATAACAACCGGCAATAACACCAACTTTAGGAACCTTGAAAGTATTTCTAACTTCAACAGTACCAATATTCTGTTCGATAGTATCAGGCCGGAGCATACCTTCCATAGCCTGCTGAATTTCTTCAACACACTTGTAAATAATATTGTATTTTCGTATTTCCACCTTTTCTGTTTCTGCAAGAATTTTTGCTTTTGGTGTCGGACGAACATTAAATCCAATAAGAATACAGTTATCATCAGCAGATGCAAGGGAAACATCGCTTTCGTTAATTGCACCGGCAGAAGAATGAATTACATTCAGGCGGATTTCCGAAGTTGAAAGTTTTTCCAGACTTGATTTTAACGCCTCTGCAGAACCCTGAAGATCGGCCTTAATTATAACTTTAAGTTCTTTTATTTCTCTTTCGGCAATATCATCAAATACAGATTCCAGACTAGGTTTTTTAACAGTTTTGGAAGCCTCAAGCCGTTTAAGATCCTGCCGCTTGTTAGAAAATTCTCTGGCTTCCCGTTCAGATTCTGTAACCTGGAAAGGATCACCGGCATTAGGCATGCTGTCAAGACCTAAAACTTCTACTGGCATAGATGGAGTTGCTTCCAGAACCTTTTCGCCCCTGTCGTTAAACATGGCACGAACTTTACCTGAATATATTCCGGCAACAAAAGGATCTCCGACTTTTAATGTTCCCCTCTGAACAACAACATCGGCTACAACACCCCTACCCTGATCAACTCTGGATTCAATAACCTTTCCTTCAGCTCTGGTATTGTAGTGAGTTTTTAATTCAAGCATTTCTGCCTGAAGAAGAATTGCATCAAGAAGGTCATCAATTCCTTCACCTTTAAGAGCAGAAATTTTTACATATTGAGTATCTCCACCCCACTCTTCAGGAGTAAGCCCCTGTTCAGCAAGCTGAGTCATTACCTTGTCTGGATTAGCATCCGGCTTGTCGATTTTATTAACGGCAACAACAATAGGAACTTTTGCATCTTTTGCATGGCTCAAAGCTTCGAGAGTCTGAGGCATAACACCGTCATCAGCAGCAACAACAAGAACACATACATCAGTAATTTGAGCACCACGAGCCCTCATCATTGTAAAAGCCTCATGACCAGGAGTATCCAGGAAAGTAATCATGCCCTTATCTGTCTTAACCTGATAAGCACCGATTTTTTGAGTAATTCCTCCGGCTTCTCCAGCAACAACATTAGTTTTTCTAATGGCATCAAGAGTTTTTGTTTTACCATGGTCAACATGACCCATAACAGTAACAATAGGAGGTCTGAACTGTTCTTCCCCTTCCTTACCTACATCACTTTTAATGACAGTTTCTTCGTAAAGGGATACAAGATGAACTTCGCAGTTATATTCTGCTGCCAGAAGAGTTGCAGTATCGGAGTCAATAGCCTGGTTGATTGTAGCCATTACACCCATAGACATAAGTTTACCAATAAGTTCACCGGCTTTAAGGTTCATCTTTTTGGCAAGGTCTGAAACAGAAACAGAACCCATTATATCAATTGATTTAGGTACAACACTTGCCGGCGTTGCCTGCTTTTTCTTATAAAGTTCCTCTTCATCAAAAAGTTCTTCTTTATCTTTTCTGTTGTTGTATACCTGTTTTTTGCCTTTAAAAGCTTTTTTACCCTGAGATTTCTGTTCAGGAATTGCAGAAGCAACAGGTGCTCCACCAAAACCAGGGCGAGGAGAAAAAGGCGTTCTTCCGCTAAATCCGCCGGTTCTGTTTCCAAAGCCTGGTCTTGAACCGCCAACACCTCTGTTAAAGCTACCGCCGTTACCACGGTTAAAACCGCCCTGACCGTTTTGAGAATTCTGCCTGTTATAGCCGTTTCCCTGACTGTTTCGATCACGGTTATTCTGGTAATTTTCTCTGGCCTGAGCCCCAGAAAAACCGCCTTCACGGCGCTGACCATTGCCATACTGTCTGCTGCCACCGTTATAGTTTCCGTCTCTGTTACCCCAGCCACCGCTGCCAGATCTATAACCGTTATTTTTCGGACGATCCGAAAGGTTTCCGGCTTTTACATTAGGGCGGGCAGAAGTAAGTTCAAAAGCAGTACGAACAGGGGGCTGGTTTTTTGGCTGCTGCGGACGGGAAGTTCCAGAAGAAACATGTTCCTGAGAAGTTGCAGCAGGAGAAGATGCCGGTGCTTTTTTTATTACCGGACGCACAGAAACTTTCTGTTCTCCACCAGAACCGGCACTGCGATTTTTAGTTTCCTGCACAGGAGTTTTTTTCCTGACAACAACAACCTTTTTCTTTTCTGATG
>SAMEA3663036__coassemble_747_pt1 | contig 13766 bp, 10 predicted proteins | sample SAMEA3663036__metabat2_low_PE_004 | metagenome-assembled genome bin SAMEA3663036 (sample SAMEA3663036) | pig gut metagenome | biome: pig gut; feature: pig-associated habitat; material: faeces | place: France | collected 2012 | reverse complement strand
TTAAATACGCAGCGGGAAACGGTAATGTTTGTGGCAGTGCTTTTCATGTCGCAAAGACCGTCGTAAACCTGCCATTTTTCGCCGTTGGCAGCATAACCCAAAGTCAAAGTGTCTTCAAAGGTGCAGTGGTCAATCCAGATGTATTTGGAGTTTTGGATGGAAATACAGTCAAGATCTGCATTAAGCCCGTCTTTCGCTTCGATTTTAGGGAAAGGATTGTAGCAGTCGCTTATATTAAGGTTTCTTATGATAATGTTAGATTTTCCTTTTATTGTAAGGCTGGCACCACGAATTCCGCAATTTGCCCCCATTCCTTCTATAGTAGTATTGTTTTCAAGGCGCAGAACAGTAAGTTCCTTCCAGTAGCCGTTAAGTTTGTCCCGTAAATCTTTTACAGCCCCAGACTGATTTTCATCATAATTAAAACTGGCAGTATATTTTGTTTTCCATTCAGAATAATTTTTTGCCGGAAGAACAGATTTTTTTGTCATATTTTCAATAAGGGAATCCAGTTCTTTTGTAGAGCCAGACACCTCCGAAGGAATTAAAGAACCGTTTCCAGTGTCGGTCATGTCGATAATTCCCTTAACATAAATTGTCCTTGCAGAACCTTTATTTAAAGCCTCCAAAAGCTCTTTTCTGTTAGAAACAGTCACGCTTACAGAAGAATTTCCACCGCCCACACAGCCATATTTTCCGTCTGGAGGAACAACAGCCTGCCCTGCCAGATCAAATTTCCCGGAATAAGAAGCCCAGCCTCCAGAAAGTTCTGGCACATCAGCAAATAAAGCAGAAACAGCAAAACAAATTCCCAAAAAAGCTAATTTTTTCATTTGCAAAAATCCGTAAAAACGGCCTCCAAAAAATAATTCTCGTAATTATACAGTTTTTTCCCGTAACATAAAAGCATTCCGTAAGTTTTATAAATTGTAAGGATCGGGCGATTTGGGGCAAGCCCCAACCAGGCTTTCCGCACTTCGCCGACTAACCGCGGCTCATCCCTCCGCTTCGCTCCGGGACTGCTTGCGCAGGTGCTCCAATCCTTATCGCAGGTAAAAACAACCGGAAAGAAATAATTCTCCTTATAAAAAACGCCGGAATTTTACCTTTCAAAACTTGTGATTTTCCCAATGAGGTATAAAATTACTGTCAGGTCAAATAAATGTTTTGACCTGTTAAAAATTCATCTTTTGGAGGTGTACTATGGCTATTCAAGTTTATTCACTGGGAGCAGCCCAAGAAGTTACAGGTTCAAAACATATTCTGGAAATTGACGGAAGAATCTACATGATAGACTGCGGAGCCTTTCAAGGAAAACGCTCTGTTGCCGACGAAAAAAACCGCCGGATGGATATTCCCCACGACAAAATTCAAGCCGTTGTTTTAACTCATGCCCATTACGACCACTGCGGTCTTATTCCATTCCTTACAAAAAACGGTTTTACCGGGAACATTTATGCAACTCCTGCCACAAGAGATCTGGCAAACCTTGTAATGATGGATTCCGCCAGAATTCAAAGCCGCGATGCCGAATACCTTAGAAAGCAATCTACCCGAAAAGGTGAAAAATTTGACTGGACTCCTTTATTCACCGAAAAAGACTGTGTTGCTGCCGACAATCAGATTATATCCCTTTCTTACAACAGAAAAATGTTTATAGCTCCCAATGTACAACTGGAATTTTTCGATGCCGGTCACATCCTTGGTTCAGCCTTTGCAAATTTTACAGTGTACAACCAGAAAAAACCGGAAAAAAATTTCTTCCGCAAACTTTTTTCAAAAAGCAAAAACATTCCTCAGGAAAATGAATCTATAAATATCCTTTACACAGGCGACCTGGGCCGTCCTTCAAAACCAATAATCCGGGATCCGTCCACATCAGTTCCGCCGCCAGACTATATTTTTCTCGAAAGCACCTACGGAGACAGACTCCACGAAGGCAGCGAAATTGCCATGAAGGAATTAAAAAATGTTGTTCGCCGGGCAATCGACAAAAAAGGCAAAATCATAATTCCTTCATTTGCCATCGAAAGAACGCAGGAACTTATTTATTACCTCCACATTCTTGTAGACCAGAAAAAAATTCCTCAAATTCCTATTTACATAGATTCTCCTATGGCCGTAAATGCCACCAGCATATTTCAGGTACACCCTGAATGTTACGACGAAGAAGTTCACAATGCTTTCCTTAAACATCATAAAAATCCTTTTGGTTTTGGGGCACTTAATCTTGTTACAAGCGTAGAAGAATCAAAATCTCTCAACGAAAAAGAAGGTCCCATGATTATTATTTCCGCCGACGGAATGTGTGAAGCAGGCCGCGTAGTTCATCACATTGCCAACAGTATTTCCAAACCGGAAAACACAATCCTTATTGTAGGCTACATGGCAGAAAATACCTTAGGGCGGCGCATAAAAGACGGTGCAAAAGAAGTAAAAATTATGGGAGACACTTACCCTGTAAATGCCAGCATAGAAACAATAAACGCCTTTTCGGCTCATGCAGACTATAAAGAAGCTCTGGAATGGCTCAACAAGCTGGATACAAGCCGCCTGAAAAAAATATTCCTTGTTCACGGTGAAAAAGAGTCTCAGGAATTTTTTAAAGACTTCCTGCATAAAAACGGCTACAAGCATGTTCAAATCGTAAAGTACGGAGAAACATACTCTTTAACCTAAAAACATTCACCCTGCACAAAAAAAATGCCGATAAATATACAGTATTACAGTAACTTACAGCGGTTTGACACTGCTTATTTTACTGTGATATATTTATTGGTGAATCTTTTAGAGTTTCAGGTTCTTCTAATAAATAAAGCAATTTTACGAAAAGCCTCCAAAGGTTATGTTTTTTTACTTTGCATCTGGAATTTTGGCTGTGTCGGTTAATTTCGTTTTTGGAGAAAGAAATTGGCAAAAACAAGACGATTTAAAAAAATCGAAAAAAATCTGGTTTCAAATATTACAAACGGTCTAAAATCACTGTTTTCAAAAATATGGAGCGGCATACTGGCTTTTTTCAGGCTTTGCGACAGCAAACTTACAATAATGATTGTGCCCCACTCCCAGAGCAAACCTGTAAATTTTCAGACAAATATTTTTGCCCTTTGCCTTGGCATTGTCCTTATGGGCGGCATTATAGGTTCTTTCGTATATTTTAACAAACAGGCCGCAGTTTCCAGTTCAGAAATAAGCCGCTTAATAAACGAAAACCGGGAAACTCTGGCAAGCCTGGATGAACTGAGGGACGAAAACAACAATCTCCTTCAAACTGCAAAAAGGTTCCAGACTTCTTTGTCTCAGTCCCTTTCCCTTCTTGGCATAAACAGCACTTCTTCCGTTTCAAAGGCTTCCATGGGCGAATCCGATCTTTCTTCCCTTTTCGATACCCAAAGTCAGGTTTCTGGTTCTACTAAAGAAGCTGCCGACATACGCCAGTTAAATTCCTATCTGGAAAGTGCCGTTCAGCCTATAGAACAAATCGGAAAAATGCTGGAAAGTCAGGAAACTCTTTTTACCGATATTCCGAACATCTGGCCTATAAAAGGCGGAATCGGTCATATTTCAATGCAATTTGGTCAAAATGTTCACCCTATTACAGGTCAATGGTACATTCACAAAGGATTAGACTTTTCTACATGGCGAAGCGGTGATCCTATTGTTGCAACGGCCAATGGTCAGGTTGTTACTGTTGGTTACGATTTCAGCTTTGGCAATTATGTAATAATCAAGCATAAACACGGAATTTACACCCGCTACTGTCATATGCAGACAGCACGGGTAAAAAAAGGCGAATTTGTTTCTCAACGACAGGTAATCGGCACTATCGGAAATACCGGTATAACTACAGGACCTCATCTTCACTACGAAATCCATATTGGTTCCGATGTTGTAGATCCTGCAAAATATGTAAATGTAAAACTTTCAAAATAAAATGGCTTTTTCTTTCGAAGATATTTCAATCAACACAATAATCGGTTCAGACTCATTTGTTTCAGGCAATATAAAAATCAACGGTTTTGTCCGGGTAGACGGCGACATTGACGGCAAAATTGAAGCTTCTGGAAATGTTATTATCGGCAACAAAGCCCGCGTAAGGGGAAACATTTCTGCTTCTTCTATTGTTGTTGGCGGAATTGTTGAAGGCGATATTTCCGCACCAAATGGAATAAAACTTCTTTCAAACTCCATTGTTTTAGGCGATATTTACACAAAAAGTCTCCTTATCGAAGAAAATGTAATTTTTAACGGACACTGCATCTGTTTAAGCAATCAGGAACAGTTTGAAACACAAACAAAATCTTATATTGAACAAAAAGAAATTCAGGAAAAGGTAATTTAAATGGGCGTTGAATCTGTAAATTCTTCAGCCCTTTATTTTTCTGCATCCCAGGCTGTTTCTGCCAGACAGTCCAAAGAAACAGATAAAAAAAAGAAAACATCTTCTGCCGGAAAATCAATTTTTCATTCAAATCTGGAAAAACAGCAGGCGGAATTTCAACTTACTCAGGAAGGACTTCCTCTGGAAATTCTTGAAATGTCCATGGACGAAGCCGTTGTTTTCTTAAAAGACCAAGTTGATATTGCCGGCGATGCCCTTCAACAGAATCCAGGACTTTCCCAAATCGATGACTACAGAAAAAAATTAAGCAGCCTGATGAAATATATTTCCCGAAACAATTACGAAGTTTTAAAAATCGACAGAAAATACAGAGGCCGACCGTTAATCGATAAAAAAACAGGCAAACAGTCTTATTACATTCAGGTAAATGTTATAAACAAAAAACTGGAGCAGCTGACTTACGACATAATCTACAATCACTCAAAAAACATAAATTTGCTGGCACGAATTGAAGAAATAAACGGGTTAATTGTAGATTTGCTTGCTTCATAAAGGAAATTTGAAAATTTTGCAAAACTTCCTTTTACAGTTAGAAAATTATTCGTTTTTATGATATAAATAAAGAAGGTTTTCCAGAGAGATTCATAATTCCTGTTAAAGCCTTAAAATCAAAAGGAACAAAAATGAGCGATATTTTTGAAAATGACATAGACAGCGAAAATATAGACCTGTCCCAATTAGAAGACTATTCACCTTCAAAAGAAGAAAAAATTGATGAAAATTTTGTTTACCCTAACCCGCTTTATCTTGTAAAACTGGAATATTCCAGCGAAGGTGTTTACTGTTCCGTTCCCAAAAATTTTCCTGTTTTAAAAAAAGGTGATGCCGTAATAATTCCTACCCGCTACGGAAAAGATATGGCAATGGTTCTTGGAAAATCAAATCATCCTGTAGGTGTAAAACCCAGCGAAATTGTAAATGTTGAACGAAAAGCCTCCGATACCGATTTTTTGAAATACAGGGAACTGGTGGCAAAGGAAGAGTCGGCATTTAAAATTTTTAAGGAAAAAGTTGAAATTCATAAACTCGACATGAAACTTGTGGCCGTTCACTTTCTTTTGGAAGAACCAAAGGCACTTTTCTTTTTTTCCAGCGATAACCGGGTAGATTTTAGGGAACTGGTAAAAGATTTGGTGAGCGTTTTTAAAATGCGGATTGAACTCCGGCAAATTGGTGTACGGGACGAAAGCAGAATTACCGGTGGTTTAGGTGTTTGCGGCCGGCCTTACTGCTGTCATTCCATTTGCGACAGGCTTCCTCCTGTTTCAATAAGAATGGCAAAAGACCAGAATCTTTCCCTCAACTCCATGAAAATAAGCGGTCAATGCGGAAGGCTTTTGTGCTGCTTAAGTTATGAATGTAACTGGTATCAGGAAGCAAGAAAAACTTTACCGCCGGAAGGGCTACATATTTTTTACGATGGCACTCAGTTCAGAATTATTGATGTTAATCCTCTTACGCGCACAGTAAAAATGCTGGGCGAAGACGGAAGACTTTTAGAAATTCCTGCAAAACGATTTGAAAAAGAAAATTCCAACCGCTGGAAAATCAACTGATTAAGGCAATAAGGCGGTCGCTTTCTTTGCTAAAGGCGTTTTTAGAAAAATCAGAAAAAAATTCCGCGTTAGAAAAGCCGTTTTCTTTTGCAAGACATTCAATTTCTTCTTTTACCGGAAGGTAAACGGGAGCATCGCAGGTTATTGTTTTTTTGCCGGAACTACATTCCAATTCCTGAAAAAACAGGGGCTGCTCATTTTTTGTAATGATTTTCGAATGAAGAACAGTTCTAATGCTTTTTCTGTCGGGAAGAATAATTTCTGTATTGCCGGAATATTTTAAGAAATTAGGAATATCAATAAGAATTACACCTTTATCCGAAACAAGTTGCCGGCAATCGTAAAAAAACTTAGAAAGAAGCGTTTTGTGGTTGATGTAAATAAGTCTGCCGTTGGGAACAGAAATTATATTGTAAAAGTGCTTTCCTAAAAAACGCCCCATTTCCAGCGTTGACATTTGAAAAAAGCGCAGAGACATAAGCTGCGTACGGCGGCGGCGATTTGCAGATTCCAACAGTTCTTGCGAAGTTTCCAACCCAGTAACATCAGAACCTTGTCTGGCAAGATTATGCTCAAATGAACCGTTTCCACAACCTATTGAAAGAATTTTAACCGGTGCCTTGAACTTTCCGCTTAAATTTTTATAAAACACTTTTTGTTCTTCAGTAACTGGATATAACTCATCATAGAACTCAACTATGTTATGATTTATTTCCATAACACAATTATAAGGTACATTTAAAAAAATGCAATCGTAAAAAGGCTGCCACAAAAAAAACATAAAGCAAAAATAACAACCTTTTTACGAAAAATTCAGGTTAAACCTCTTCTGCGTCACTTATAAAACAGGCAATTCCCTCTGCAACATACTTTTCCCGGAGGGTCTGACAAATATTTATAAGTTTTTGAGATTCTTCCTTTGAACAATAAACTATGAACATTTTATTCAACTGCGGCCAGATTGAATCCCCCAGTTTAGGATTTGTGTATCCTGCCCCCATTACATTTTCAAGTTTTGTGTACCGGGCGGCTACCTGTTCATCTTTAAAATGCTGAACAAAATCTTCTTCCAGTGCCTGAGAAAAAATTATTTCTACCCTCACCAGTTTTCCAGCATGTTTTCGTATATTTTCTAAATATCCCATTTTTTCCCTCTTTACAGGTTAATTTTTACTGCTGATTTTCGGAACTTTCCAATTCCTGTTTTATTGCCAGACGGCGTTTATCTTTTTTTGCCTTCTTTGCAGCTTTTTTTAAGCGGCGATTGTTAAAGATGTAATAAATTGAAGGCATTATAAACAGCGTCATAAGGGAACCGAAAGTCATTCCTCCAAATACCGTAAGGGCAATAGGCTGCATATTTGCAGAACCTTCTCCCGGGAAAAACGCCATTGGAGCAAGTGAAATAACAGTTGTAAGAGTAGACATAAGAATCGGGCGCAGACGGTTTTTTGCAGCTTCTATACAAGCTTCTTTTAATTCCAGCCCCCTCTTTCTTAACAGGTTTGTATAATCAACAAGAACAATTCCGTTGTTTACGATTGTACCTACAAGAACAAGCATACCTATAATCGTAATAACATTTATCTGATTTCCAGAAATAGCGTAAATTGCCACAACACCAATAAAGGAAAGCGGAATTGTAAGGATTACGATAAAAGGATCAAGAAGCGATTCAAACTGCGACGCCATAACAATAAATACAAGGAATGCAGCAAGAAGAATTATAAGACCAAAGCTCTGTACAGCTTCCATCATATCTTCCATATCGCCGGTATAAGAAATAAGCACCCCTTCTTCTTTTGCAAGGTTTTCGTCAATAAGCCGTTCCACTTGACTCTGAACATCTCCCAGCGAAAGCCCGTCGTTTGGCTTACATGTAACTTTAATTACCCTGGCCTGATTTTCGCGGTAAATTGTTACAGGAGCCGTTCCCGATTCATAATGAGCAAAACTTGAAAGAGGAATTCTTGTGCCGCTGGATGTAACAAGAGAAATTGAATCCAAATCCGACAGTTTTGCCCTATCTTTTTCCGAAACGCGGACAATTACATCAATATCGTCACCGTTTTTTGTAAAGCGGCTGGCAGTTGTTCCGTTTACAACTCCTGCAATTTCTGCACCTACAGTATAAACATTCAACCCCAGTTCTTGCATTCGTTCCCTGTTAAATATTATATTTGCCTGAGGAAGACCGTCTTCCAGGTCAGAGTCAACTTCACCAACCCAGTCTTTTCCTTTTTGTTTAAGGATATTTTCAATGTCGCGGGCAGTAGACATTACAAGGTTTAAGTCATCGGATTTTACATTTATGTTAATACCGGCAGAACTTGACGCATTGTTTGCATTTGCCCCGAAACTTAATTTTGCTCCTGGGAATTTGTCAAAATATTTCCTTAACTTTGCTTTTACAGAATGTTCATTGTCCCAACCCTTTTCCCTTTCATTCGGTTCATAGAGGGTAAAAGTTACGGAACCAGTATTTGTTTCAGAAGAGGAAGAAACAATGCTTGAACCTCCCACATTCACTGTAGAATATTTTATTCCCTTTAATTCCTGCAGGGCCATTGCTTCAAATTCCCTTACAATGTCTTCCGTAACTTCAAGTCTTGTTCCCTGAGCAAGTTCAAACTGCACTTTTACAGAGTTAGAGGCAGATTGAGGCATAAAAACAAAACCTACAAATTTAATTGCAAAAATTGCCAGGAAGAACAGCAAAACAAGAAGCAGAATAAAGGCTTTTCTGTGTTTAAGGGCAAAGGAAACGCCTTTTGCATAAGATTCATCGAGTTTATAGAAGAAATTGTTGAAAGCTTTATTTACGGCAAAACCAACTCCCCGACCTTCATTTCTTGTTCCCCCGACTTTTGTAACATATTGAGAACACAAAACAGGAACAAGGGCAATGGCAACAACAAGGGAAGACATAAGCGAGAAAATTATTGTCCAAGCAACATCCGTAAAAAGTTGTCCCATCATTCCAAGTTTGTCTTTAAATACAAGCATTGGAAGGAATATACATACAGAGGTAAGAGTAGAACCCATTATGGAAGTAACCATTTCCTGCGATCCCAAAACAGCTGCAACTTTCGGCTTTGCATTCCTCTGAATATACGAATAAATATTTTCCAGAACAACAATAGAGTTATCTACAAGCATACCGATTCCAAGAAGAAGACCGGCCATGGAAATCTGATTGATTGAAATGCCCTTTAAATACATGCAGAAAAGGGTAATCATTACAGAAATTGGAATTGAAAGACCTACAATCAGCGTCGATTTTAATGAACGGAGGAAAATAAACAGAACAGCAATAGCCAGCAGAGCACCCTGAATAACGGACTTTACAACTTCCGAAATAGTCTGGGAAATAACATCCGTAGTATTGTTTGTTTCAATAAGTTCAACATCCGATGGAAGTTCGCTCTTTAATTTTTTAAGTACAGTACGAACTTTTTTTGCAGCCTGCACGGAATTTTTACCTGACTGTTTTTGAAGCATAAGCATTACACAAGGTTCACCGTCAAGATAAGCCAGTGTAGACTGAGTTTTGTAACCTTCGTAAACATCGGCAATATCCCGCAGACGGATAGTCCTCATTCCCTGATCGCTACCAACCTTATATGAAATGACAGTATTTTTTAAATCTTCAATTGATTTGTATTTTCCATCATTTTTAATTGTATAGTTTGTGTCGCCGGATGTAATTGTACCGCCGGAAGACTGAATGTTCTGCACGCCAATCATCTGTGCAACATTGCTTATAGTAAGACCGTACGCTTCCAGCCTGTCCCTTGGAATATCAACATTAATGGACTTTTCCCTGCCACCAGAAACATTTGCCGAAGCAATACCGTCAATCTGCTCAAGTTTAGGTTTAATCGTATCTTCGGCCAATGCCCTTAATTCTTCTGGAGTTCTGCTTCCACGAAGGGCTATCATCATTATAGGCATCATGGAAGGATCCATTTTTATGGTAATAGGAGAATCAGCCCCATCCGGAAGATAATTCCGTATCATGTCAATTTTATCCCGGACATCACCACCGGCAGCATCCAGATTTGTTCCATAATTAAATTCCAGCATAACAAGAGAAAGCCCCGCCATAGACTGGGACTGGAGTTTTTTTAAGCCGGAAACACCCGACAAGGAACTTTCCAAAAGCGAAGTAACGCTCTGTTCAACTTCTTCAGGACCTGCATTGTCATAATTCGTACAGACAATCATGTAAGGCATTTCCATATCAGGAAACATATCTACAGGAAGCTGGGTCGTACAAAAAATACCGAGAACAATAGCAAGAATAAAAAGAAGCTGCGTTGTTACCGGTTTATTTACACATTTTTCAGAAAAAGTCATGTTTTCTCCTATAAAAACTCCGCGTTAGCGGCAACGCATGGATGCGCTGAATAAGTTTGCGAAGCAAACCGTGATAAAAAATTACAGGGATGGAATTTTTTATCACAACTTATAATCTCCCATAAAATAAAGCTTGAATAACAAACTTCTAAAAAAATAAAACACCGAATTAAAGGCCGCACAAAAGAAATTTAAAATTCAGACTGCACAACTGACACAATATTTACTTTTGAACCGTCATTTAAAAGCGACATACCCTTTACAACAATTTCATCGCCGGCTTTAATGCCTTCGGTAATTTCCATTTTATCGTCTACAGTTATGCCAACTGTAACAGGAACAAGTTTTACCGTAGTTTTATTGTCTTCGTGACTGTCCGCCGTAAAAACATAATTTTTTTCGTTTCTTACAACAACAGCCGTACTTGGAATTACAATGGCATTCTTTTTTGAATCAGTAACAAGTTTTACTCTTCCGTACATTCCCACTTTTATTCTGGAATCGTCCCTGTCAAAGCGAAGTTTTACGCCCATAGTTCTGGAAACAGCATCAAGAACAGGACTTACCTCAAAAATAGTGGCAGCAAACTCAACACCAGGATAAGCATCAAAAGAAATTGTAGCTTTCTGACCGTTGGAAATGCGGCTAATAAAACGCTCAGCAATATTTATTTTAATTTCCAGGTCGTCAGTTCTTGCAACAGTTGCAAGAGGAGAAGACTGACTTACAGTGGCACCAACCTGCGCCGGAAGAGAAGTAATCCGCCCAGAAATCGGAGAAATTACCGGGTTATCGTTGTAAACGGCTCCAATTCTTAAAGGATTAACATAAGCAATAGTCTGACCTTTTTTTACCAAATCGCCCACACTTACAAGAATATTTGTAATTTTTCCGGCCTGATCCGGCATAACAGTAACAGAATTTACAGAAGTAACATCTCCGCCGAATTCAAGATAATTATCCAGATTACCAGGTTTAGTCACCAGAGTATTTACAGCAAAAATCTGTTCAATTTCTTTTTCCTCTGCAACTGCCGAAGTTTTTTTTCCTGCACAGCCTGCAAACAGACAACCTGCCAGCAAAATCGCAATACCTGCATAAAATTTCCCCATTTTCATATTCTCATTCCTCCAACGATGATTTTTAACAACCCAAAATTACTCCGTTTTAGAAAGATTAACATTCAAAATGCTTTCCAAATCCATAAGAGCCGAAATGTACTGATATTTTTGGTTCAACTGACCAAGTTTAGCCTGATTAAGGGAACTTTCAGCATCTTTTAAATCCAGAAGTTCCGTAGTACCGTTTCTGTACGACTTGTACTGCATGTCATAAGCTTTTTGAGCAAGTTCAACAGAGCGGTTCATATTTTCAATCTGAGCTCTTGCCTGATTCAAAGTATCTACAGCCTTTTTTACATTCATCTTCTGATTTTCCTTTAAGGTTTCAAGAGCCAGTTCCATCTGAATAAGATTCTGCTTGTAATCCTTCAACTGCTGCATATTCGAAGACCAGGGAAGCATATTGGAAAGATTCCATGCCAGCGAAACAGTTAAAGCACCGCTATCGTCCCATTTGTCAGATGAACCAATATCAGAAATAAACTTAAAGGCATTTGAACCGGTGTACAAAGGCTGATAAGCAAAGTTTACAGCAAGAGCAGGAACAAAATTTCCCAATTCAAGCCCTTTAATCCCGATTTTTACAGACTTAATGTTGTTTTCCATAAGCTGAATGTCCAGATTCCTGCTTCCATACTTTTCAAGAAGCACATCCGTATCTACATCCACATACACAGGTTCAATAGACCCGGAAAGTTCAATTTTAGTACCCACATCCATACCAAGAAGAAAAGCAAAAGTATCAAACTGCTGATTTAAAACCCGTTCAGCTTCTTCTACCTGCGGCTTTGTATTTTCGTAGTTTACCTGAGTCTGCAAAAGCTGAATTTCCGGCACAAGACCGTTTTTAAAATTAGCCTCCGCCTGAACCATCCTTTGCCTTGCACTCTCCAGCGTGTCTTTCTGAATCTTTAAATTTTCCTGCTGAAGAAAAAGCCCGTAAAAAAGTTTTTTAATATTAAGAACAGTATCTTTTCTATTCTGCTCCCATGAAATTTTCTGACCTTCGTAAGCAGCCTTAGAAGCCTGAATAGCAGAAATATATGCCAGCGAAAAATTCCAGCTTACAGAAACACCGCCAACAGTATTCCAGTGAATAAGTTCCCCTTCTTCAATTCCCTTAGCTTTTAATGTCTCTTTCGCCAAAGCTTCGTCCGACATACCTAAACTAGAAAGATAAGTCGGATACGGATCTTTATTTGCCCGCCTAAAAGTTCCAGATACCTGCACAGAAGGAATAAAAACATTCCAGCTGTTATCGGCCGCCCGTTTTTTTATTTCCAAATCAATATCGTAGCTTTTAAGAGTCCTGCTGTTTTCCAAAGCATAATTAACGGCATCATCAATAGAAAGAACAACTTTATCAGACTCCGCAAACACCAGCGATGCAAAAACCACAGCACCAAAAGCAGCAAAAACTTTTTTCATAAACCAGTAACCTCCAGCTCCATAAATAAAAATATAAAATACAGGGCGGCTTCTGCAGCAAGCAGCAGAACCGGGCTATCCAGGGTTCCGCTATTCGCTCCATTCTTCCGCTCCACTACCGTTCCGCTCCAGAACAGGCAAGCCTGCCCTTCCTATCCCTGCCGCAACCGCAGGAAACTTCAGTTTCCGAGGATTGAGGCAGGGGCGTGCGCGCCAGCGCACATGTAAATAAGCTAATTTTTTGAAAAAAAATTAGCAGCGACACCGCAGGCCTTAATAAAAGGCCGAAGGTTTCGCCCCTATCCCTGCCGCAACCACAGGAAACTTCAGTTTCCGAGGATTGAGGCAGGGCCGTGCGCGCCAGCGCACATGTAAATAAGCTAATTTTTTGAAAAAAAATTAGCAGCGACACCGCAGGCCTTAATAAAAGGCCGAAGGTTTCTCCCCTTATACCGAAAAATCGGCAACGCCATATTCGATAAAGTCAAAAATGGCAGAAAAAATTGTAAAAATTTCATCGTTTGTATAATTTTTTCTTTCATTAAAACCCATCATGGCAACAGGCAGCATTCCCAAATAAAACAAAAACACATGAGAATCAACCTTCATTCCCAAATCAATTTCGCCAAAGGCATCTTTAAATCTTTCAGATAAAAAATCAAACCGGGGAGTTTCTAATTTGCCAAAAAATTCTGCTTCAGTTTTAGTCTGTAAAAGCCAGCCATAAACAGGAATAACAGAAGGGCGAACCATAAAAAACTCCAGAACAGATCTGAAAAATATATAGATTACTTCGCTAAAATTCCGGGCTTCCGTAGAATTTTCATGACAAATAACTTCCATAAGGTCTAATTCGCGGTCAATTAAAGTAGAAATCATCTCGTTTTTGTTAGCGAAGTA
>SAMEA3663036__coassemble_711_pt1 | contig 14289 bp, 14 predicted proteins | sample SAMEA3663036__metabat2_low_PE_004 | metagenome-assembled genome bin SAMEA3663036 (sample SAMEA3663036) | pig gut metagenome | biome: pig gut; feature: pig-associated habitat; material: faeces | place: France | collected 2012 | reverse complement strand
ATAAGAAAAAATAAAAGCTGATATCCCTAAAGTAGATTGTAATCTGGAAAAAAAATCGAGACAAAGGAAATTTTTCTATCTGATTTTTGGCTTTTGAAAAAAAGTATTAGGTTTTTCAGTGGGCTCGATTGGAATGGCCGCGAAGCGGGTGGCTTTGCCACCGGAGGCTTTTGCCGTAGCCATGGAAAGCCTGACGGCATTTTAATGCCGGGCCGCCCGAAAAAAAAATAATTATATGCTGAAAATGCAACTTTATGCTGAAAAATGTGTCTAATTGTCTGATAAGGATGATTGAAATGGCTGATACTTACGATAGCACTATGTTTGCCGACACTTTTGAGCATGAATATACATGGCAAAACGGTTTTTTAAGGAATGTCAGGAGGTTTTCTTCTAAAAAAGCCCTTATTGATCCTGAAACAGACAGGGTTTGGACTTACGGGGATTTAAACAGGGATGCAAATAAACTTGCAAATGCTCTTTCAAAAATCGGCGTAAAGAAAAACGATGTTGTTATGGGGGCTTTAAGGAATTCTCCTGAATTTGCCTTTCTTTATACAGGTCCTAGAAAAATCGGGGCTGTTTTTCTGGCGGCCAACTATAATCTTGCCAGCGGTGAAATGGCGCTTCTTATAAATCATAACAAACCGAAAGTTGTTGTTTATTCTGCATGTATTGCCGGTATTATGGCGGAAGTTGAAAAAATATGCCTTTGGAAACCGGATCTTTTTGTAATGGCAGATAATGTTGAAGGGGTGGCTGTTCCTAAAAATCATGTTTCTTACGAAAAGTTTGTGGAAAATTTTAGTGATGAAGAGCCTGAAATTAATTTTCGTCATCATATTTACGATGAAGTTCTGCGTCTTTGTACCAGCGGAACTACAAGCCTTCCAAAATCTGTGCCTATAAACGATATTAACGAAGTGCTTTCTGCCCACGATGTTATTATGCATTATCCTATGGATAAAACTGATGTTACCCTGAACATGACGCCGTGGTTTCACAGAGGTGGTTGTCATTCCGGGGGGCTTTGTCCTGTTTTGTATTGCGGGGCTTGTGCCGTTATTATGAGGACTTTTAAGCCGCAGGTTTCTTTGGAATGGGTTGAAAAATATAAAATTACTTTTATGATGGGCTCTCCTGCAAACCTTGAAATGCTTGCCTGGGCTCAGGAAAGGTCTTTTAAAAATATTTCTGATCTTAAAGGTCTTGTTACCATGGGCTCTCCTCTTTCAAAAACTGAATGTATAAGGTTTTCAAAACTCCTTACTACGAATATTTTTAATGGTTACGGTACTACAGAAACTTTCTGGAATTCTTTTTTAAGGCCATGCGATTTGCCGGAAGGTGCCGGTTCTGTTGGTCAAAGTTGTACCGATGATGAAGTTCGTGTAGTTAAAATTTACGATGATAAAAAGGCTGAGCCAGATGAAATTGTGGAAAAGGACAATGAAACTCAGGGCGAAATTATAATCCGCTCTCCTGCAAAATCTACTTTTTCATATTTTAAAGACGAAAAATCTACAAAAGAAAAATTTTATAAAGGCTGGATGTATACTGGGGATACTGGTGTTTGGAAAGAAGGGGAAACTGTTACTGTAAAAGGCCGCAAAGACGATATGATAATAGTGAACGGCGAAAACATTTTTCCGACACAAATTGAAGAAGCCCTTATTCAGTGTAGTAAAGTAAAAGACTGCATTGTAACTTCCATTCATGATGAATTGCGGGGGCAGGCTGTTGTGGCTTATGTTGTTCCGTCGGACAATTCCCTTACAGTTCAGGAATTAAGGAATTTCTGCTCAAACTGCAGAATGCTCAGTAAATACAAAAGACCAAGATATTATGCCATTGTGGAATCTATTCCTAAAACGGCTACAGGAAAAAAGCAGCATAATAAAATAAGGGAACAGGCTTGTTTCGACTTTGAAAACGGCCTTTTTTCCAGAAGCTGATTTTTTTTGTACCGTTATATATTTTGATTAAGCAGGAGGCTTATTTTTATGAATGAGAAAGTTGTAAGCGAAGCAGCGCAGGTTGTTTTTTCTGTAGTTCCTATTGTGGGAATTGTTATGGGCGGAATTGTAGTTTTCTTTTCTCTTTTGTGGCATCATCTGGAGGTAAAAAAACAGATTCTTATGGGAACTTTTAAACGGGAAAAATTCAATTTAAAAGCTTATTCCCTTTTAATCGGCCTTCTGCTTACTGGAATAGGATTAACTCTTTCTGTGTTTTTTATCCTGCTTACAGGAATTTCTCCGGCTTTGCTTGGTGGAATAATTCCTCTTTCCCTTGGAATCTGCCTGATTATTTTTTACAGGCTTAACGACTGGAAATAATTAAAATTTGCAGTAACTGTGCCTGAAACTAAAGTTACTTAAGTTTACAGAAAGTTTATGTCTGGGACTCCTTCTGCATCATTAGAAAACAAACTCATAAACAAAAGGGATGAAATTCTTGTTAAAGCCGCTGTTGCCGGAGATTCTAAAGCCTTTGAACAGCTTATGGAATTTTATAAAAAAAGGGTAACAGCTCTTGGCATGAGTTTTTTCAGGAATCCTGAGGACACGGACGATTTTGTTCAAGAAGTTTTTGTTAAGGTATACATTCACCTTTCATCGTTTAAATTTAATTCTTCTTTCGGAACATGGATTACAAGGATTGCCTACAATTCTGCCGTTAATTCAATTTCCCGCCGACAAGAATACATTCCTTTAGCTCAGGAAGAAATGCTGGTGGGAAAGGACAGGTCGCCGGAAGAAGAGCAGATTAGAAAAGTTACTCTTGATGCAATAAGGGAGTCTGTTTCCGACTTGCCTGAAAATTACGGAATGTGCGTGGAAATGTATTTTTTCCATGGACTTAAATATGAAGAAATTTCTGAAATTACAGATTTTCCTGTAAACACAATAAAATCACATATTTTTCGTGCAAAAAAAATTCTTGCCAAAAAATTAAGGGGGATTTATGAATAAAAATGTTGAAACTGGCGAAAGAAAAAATTTGTCAAAAGAAAAATGCGAAAAAGTTATGGAGTCGTTTTTTATGCTGGATAAAGGCGAAAGACTTTCTTTTTCCTGCTCCTGCCACCTTTTAAAATGCCGGGATTGCCGTTCTCAGGTAAGATACATGACAAAGGCAGAAAAACTTATGTCAAAACCTCTTAAACAGAAAACGCCTCTGGAACGAAAGCAATCTCCTTCTGTCTTTGAAAAAATCAATTCCTACGGTGAAAATAAATTTAAGCCTGTGCCTCTTTTTAACTGGATTTTTATAGGCATTGTTCTGGTGGCAATTTTTGCGGCAACAGGATTTTTCTTAAAAGACAACAGCATTTACGAAATTTCCCTCTGGAGCTTTTATTTTGTTTTTGCGGCTTTTATTTCGATATACTGTGCCTTTTTTATATGGGTAAATTTAGATTTTTTTATTAAAAAAATTGATACAAAAAATTTTATAAAATGAATGGAAGCTTTTTTTAGTCTCGGCCTTTAAAATTTGTTGTCATTATAAAAAACAGGGCAATAAAATAAGGCAGGGACAGAAGCACAGAAGCACTTACAGCTTTAAATTCCGTAAAATTCTGAAGGTTGCTTGCAAGATATTGGGCTGCCGAAAAAATAATGGCACTGAGCAAAACACCAAACGGTTTCTTTTTTCCTAAAAATACGGCAGCTAAAGCAAGCCACCCGGTTCCGCTGGAAATTCCCGGTACAAAAGAGTTTAGCCTTAACGAAAAAATACAGCCGGCAGAACCTGCAAAAAATGCCGCCGCCCCCCAGCTTAAAATTCTTATTTTTTTTGTAGAAATTCCCCTGTCTTCAAGAAAATCCCTGTCGCTGGCACAAATGCGCAGATAAAGACCTTTTTTAGTGCAGAAAATAAACAGAAGGAACAGAAATGTAATGAGTAAGGCAAAGATTGTAGTAATCATCCTGATTTTTGCAGAATCAAAATAAAAAGCAGAGTGAGTCAGCACACCTCTTGTACCAAAAAAAACGGCACTCATAAAACTTATTGCCCCTGTACAGAACAAATTTAACCCCAGAGAAAAAATAAAAGGATTTATGTTTGAGTTTTCAATAAAAAGGGCAGAAAAATAAAAAATCAAAGTACAGAGAATAACAGCAGTAAAATAGCCAAAAAAAACATTTCCTGTTTTTACAGTAAAAAGAAAGCAGAAAAAAGCACCGAGATTTATTGCGCCTTCAAGAAAAATAGCCATTCGTCCGGCAAATTCCGAAATTAAGCCGCCTAATCCTGCAAGAAGTAACGGAACGGAAAGGGAAATTATCTGATAAAAAATGTTCATGGACTTTTACCTCAACTGTTTTTTTCTGCAGAAGTTCTGTATATAACTGCAATGGAAATAAGGGCGGCTCCCTGAATAAGGGAAGGCAGGTCAAAGCCTGTAGTTCCTGCCAGAGAAGACTGGGTTCCCAAAGAATATAAAAGACTGTAAGCAAGGGAAACTGGAATAACAATAATTGGATTTGATTTTGCAATTAAACAGATGCTTAAGGCATTCCATCCCATGCCGGCATAAAAACCGGAGTGACAGGTGTAGTAAGTTCCTGCTGTGGCAAAAAAACCTGTTAAGCCGTGGAAAAAACCGGAAATAGAAAAGGGAACTGTTTCCCAGAAAAAACGGGAAAATCCCGACGAAATGGAAAATTCTCTGGCTTTGCCGTAAATTTCAAGCCGCCGCCCAAAATTAGTCCTGAAAATCAAAAACGCTGCAGCAAGGCAGAAAAAAATTCCCCAGAAAAAAGTAACATTAAAACAGGATGGTGGAAGAAGTTTTTTAAGACGGAGATTTTCTGCAAGAAATTCTGTTGCCAGAAGATTTCCCTCTTTAATGCGGAATTTTCCGGCAATAAGACCGTCAATAAGGGGAATAGTTCCGGCACTAAAAAGAAAACTTGTAAGAAGTTCCGGCACATTTTTAAAATACTTAAAAAGCCCGCTTAAAAACGCCGAAATAAAACCTGCAAAACCGGCAAAAAACGCCGCTGCAAGAAGAATCAGTGCAGGAGAAACACCTTTGCTCCAAAAAAAAGTACAGGCAACAGAGGCAGCAAAACCTCCGGCATATATCTGCGCTTCACCACCAAGATTCATCTGGGAATTTTTAAGGGAAAAGCAGTTTGCACAGGCGGCAATCATAACAAGCGAGGCATAGTTAATCATATTTCCAAAAAAATAAAGATTCATTTTTGTATCCTAAAAATAAATTTCAGTAAAAATGCGCAAAACCTCATTTTTTATATGGGCAGTTTTTAGAAAACAACAGAAGTTGTTTTCTAAAACCGGGCTTTTCAGGGTTCCGTGCTTTCGCACTCCATTTTTCCGCTGCGCTCCAAAACTCAGATTCCTTCGCCCTTACAATCCCTACTGCAAAAATCACTTAAAAGCAGAAAATTCTGTCGGCAAAAAAATTAGGATATTCTGTGCTGCTTAAAACAAGAACAGTTTTCCCAGAATATGTAAGGGCCTTAATTCTACGGCACATTTCTATGGCAGAATTATTGTCAAGTCCCTGAAGCGGTTCACAAAGAATAAGAAGTTTTGGAGTTTTGTTCAGTTCCCGCTCAAGAATAAGTTTCTGCAGCATTCCCCCGGAAAGGGAAGAAGTTTTGTCTTTTGGGCAGGCATTTACCTGTGCTTTGTTAATTATATCAGAAGCTGTTTTTTCTGTGTCCGGAAAGAAAAATTTATTTTTCCAGACAGGAGTAAGCATCTGTTCAACAGTTAAATCAGGATTCGAACTTCGAAAAAGTTTATTGGCAGACACAAGACCTACGGAATTTTTGCCGAACATATTTCTTACGAAAATTGGAGTAATGGGAAAAAAACTAAGGTTTTTCTTTTTTGTTTTGTTTTTATAGTTCCAGAAAAGCTTTCCTTTTACGGAAGATTTTTCCAGCCCGAAAAGTATATTTTCCAGAGTAAAAATTTTTCCTGTTCCCGGCGACTGAACAAGAGTTACTTTTTCTTTTTCTACAGAAAGCTCTTTAAGTTCAAGGGGAAATCGGAATTTGGGGCGGCATATTAAATCTTCAATTTTAAATAAAAAATCACCACTTAAAGGGGAAGAATTTTCATTCTCAGGATTTAAGGAAAAATCATTAAAATCGGAAGTAGAAAAGTTGTGTTTTGAGCTGTCAAAATCCATGCTTTTTTCGTAAAAGGCCGTAATTTTTCCCTGTTCCAGAACAGTAATTGTATCTGTATAAAGTCTGGCTTCTTCAATGGAATGGGTAATGATTATTATGTTCATCCCCGACGAAGCAAGATTTCTTATTCCTGCATACAAAAGCCGCCTTTCGTGCCATTCCAGCGTTCTTCCCGGTTCATCAAGAATTAAAACTTCTGGGTTTGTTATAAGACAGGATAAAAGAGAAGTAAAAAATTTTTGAGATGAAGTGCAGTCCGATACTTTTTTATTAAGGTCTAAAGAAGGACACCATTGTTTTTGTAAAGTTTCCAGTCTGTTTGTAAAATCAGTTTTTTTTATGTTTGTGCCTGCCAGAATATTCTGCCGGACTGTAATTTTTTTACTTAACAGAGGTTCCTGCCGGACAATTTTTACACCTGGAAAGCCTGCAATTATTTTTGCCAGAGTGGATTTTCCGGCACCGTTTTCTCCTAGCAGTGCATTTATTTTTCCCGAAGAAAAATTTACAGACACATCTTTTAAAACATCTTTTGCACCAAAGGATTTGTTTATATGTTCAAGCTTTATTTCCATAAGTACATCCAGCAGGATTTGTATAAATAGCAGAAAAAATTAATTTAAGCCTTCTGCCCGAAGTTTTTCAATAAGCTTATTCATTTTTTCTTTTATTTCGTCTGAGTTATATTTCTGGTAATTTTCGTTATCTGTAATAAGCTCTGTAAAACCATCCTTTACAGAACCTACAATACGGCATTTTCCAAATTCAACTCCGCCTTCAAGGTAAAGTTTTGTAGTTTCGTAGCCGGCTCTGTCCTGATACATCTGGGTACAGCTTAAAATTGTTCCTGGAGCTTTTGAATATCCGTTTTCGTCAAACCAGACAAGTTTTGTTCCTGCTTCTACGCTGGCAGCTATTACACCCTGACCAGCCCCTCCTGCAATAGGAAGAATTATATCAACTCCAGTGGAAACAAGAGCTTTTGTAAGTTCGCCTCCTTTTGTTGCGTCGTACCAGTTGCCTACTACGCGAAAATCAACTGTACAACGGCTGTCGGCTGCAAGAGCACCTTTCAAGAAATACGGCCGGAAAACTTCGTTCATAATTGGATATTCCTGGGCTGCAATAAGACCGAGTTTTTTTGTTTTTGAAGAAAGACCTGCCATGTAGCCTGAAATATAGGCCTGCTGGCGCTGATCGTAGCTTACAGAGTAAATCTGGCTGTTACCTTCGCAAAATCCGTCCAAAAGAATAAATTTCTGTTCAGGAAAGTCTTTTGCAATGGGAATGCACAGTTCAGGAAGGGAAGGATTGGAAGAAATAATAACTTCGTATTTTTTTGAAGCAGCTAAAGAAGTGATTTTTGGCTGCCACTGGGACTGGGTAGTTCCCGCTTCAATTACAGTAAGAAGAATTTTATCTTTTTCGGTTTTGTCTGCATTATATTCATCTACAGCCTTTGTAACACCCTTTGCAAGTTTAGCGTAAGTTGCACTGTCTGCCATTATGCCCGGAATAAAAACGGCAATCTGGCGCTGTGATTTTGTACAGGAAGAAAAAAGCGAAACTGCCAGAAGAAAAAAAACACCTTTAAAAAAATTTTTCATAAAAACCTCACTATGCAAAAAAAAAGAATAGTTTTATATAAAACTATTGTCAAGAGAAAATTGACAGTCAAGCAGGGCCTTCAGCATTATAAATTGATGAGAAAAATTGGGGCGCGAAGGAGCGAATGGTCAGGGCAAAAACACCCTGATTGTGGATGCTGCGTAAGCGGCATTATATAAATTCCCGTGCCACAATCAGCGTGTAGTGCTAATAGCACGGTTTTGCACTGAACAGTCGCGACTGGAAGCCCCTGGTTAAAATTATATTTTTATAATGTGGAAGCCCTGACAACCCTGTTATTCGGTATTGAAAACAATGCGTTATTAAAGCATAATCATACAATGCGCTTAAATCATCGTAAGGATATTCGTTTTGAAGATTTCGGCAGGGTAGAATGCAGTGAAGTTTCCCCTATGGCCGGAATTTTAAACGATATAAGTTATACGGGTTGTAAAGTTCATTATGATGTACCCGTTGTACTTAACATGGAAAACGACTACGAAATTTCAATAAAACTTCCTCGCATTACCGGAAGTACTTTTCAGCTTATTGCACATCCTCGCTGGATAAACACGCAGGAAGACGGAAGCTGTGATATAGGTTTTAATTTTCTTCCTTCTCCCGACAGGACAAAATTGGAAAGTTATGTTAATAACCTTATGAAAGACATGGATTCTGACAATCTTAAACTTTTAATCGGTTAGTTTTTACGGGGAACTATAATGGCAGTAAAAATAACACCTGTAAACGGATGTGCTTTTCTCTGTTTTCCAGGAATGGCAAATCTTTTAGTTTATGAACTTTCCACCCGTTTCAATTACACTCTGGAACAAACTTCTTCATCTTTTAACGACAATACTTTTTACAGCAACAGAGCACTTTTTTACGGGGATGTTCTTTTTTGCCCAGATTTTAATATAAACGAAAAAGGCAAACCTTATTGGGCAAAGGATGTGTTTATTTCTCCGTTTCTTTTGGAATTCAATTCCATAGGAGAAGGTGCAGGGGCGCTTAAAAACATACAGCGAAACTGGGCACCGTGCCATTATCAGCTTTTCAGGCGGGGAGCTTTAATTCAAGAAAAACTCCCGTACCTTAATCTTGGTGCAAAGAATTTTTTTAAAACCCTTCCTTCGGGAAAAAAAGAATTTAACCTGAAAATTCCATCTTCTCCAATGGGAATCTACACCCTTATAAATCCAGGACTTATTCTTGCCAGTGCAGAAACTTCCAGTGCCCTTCCCTGCGGAAACATCACCTTTCAAGAAGATCACGAAAATCCACCCAGCCGGGCTTACCTTAAAATTCAGGAATCCCTTACACTGTTTAATCATTTTTTTGGAGAAAGCGTTCCTTCCAGTGGCGATAAATGTTTTGAAGCAGGAGCCTGCCCCGGAGGATGGACATGGGTTCTAAAAAATCTGGGGGCTACTATTCTTGCAGTAGACAGGGCAGAACTTTCCCCAGAGCTTATGAAAGATTCTCAAATTCAATTTATGGCTCACGATGCTTTTACCTTAAAACCAGAAGAAGTCTGTACTTTTATGAAGGCAGAAAAAATTCAGTGGGTTTTCAGCGATGTTATCTGCTACCCGGAAAGGCTTTTGCAGTGGGTAAAACTCTGGATAGAATCAAAGCGCACAAAAAATATTATTGCAACAATAAAAATGCAGGGCGAAACGGACTGGAATATTATTGCCGAATTCGAAAAAATTCCCGGCAGCCGTGTAGTTCACCTTAATTACAACAAACACGAACTTACCTTTATGTACCACAGTAACGGCTGATTTTTATACGGGCGCATAGTGCAAAGCACTACCGGGTCTTTGCGTTATAAAATTGCTGCGCAATTTTTCCGTTCAGCCACACTTCGTGTGTCCGAACCGCCAAAGGCGGCTGACAGCCCCTTGCGCACATCATCCATGTGTTTTTGCCCAGACCGTCAGGCGCGATTGTTATAATGTATTTATTTTATGCCGATAATATTTTTATGGTTGAATTGTTTCCTGTAATAAAATCTGTTTTAACCGATCCGAAAATTATTTTTACGGCAGTTGTTTGCGTTATTCTTATGAATTTTGCTTCATTTGTGGCCCGGTACAGAAAAAAACTTCCGAAAAAACAGGTTAAGAAGCTTTACCGGCAAACTCAAGAAAAATCCTCCGGCAGCGGCGAAAATTCCGACGGAACAAATGAAAGCGGTGGAGACAGCGTATAGGAAAAATCCTTTTTTTATATGGTCTTTCTTTTTTTTCAATGTCGAGGGTGTTTTTCCAAAGTCCGCCCAGCGTTTTTATTTTTCTTTTTCCCAAAAGCTGGTTTATTATTTGCTGCGCATCTTTAACATCCCAGACATTTTCACCAAAAAATTCCAGATCCCTTTCGTTAAGTTTTTCTGTCAGAACAGGTGCAAATTCTTTTTTTGTGTACAAACGGCGGTTTTTGCCAAGGAGTTTTAAGGCAAGTTCAGCGTCCAAAGCTTTTTTGTTCAGCTGAATGCCCTGTTTTTGTGCATCGCACACATCGCAGCCAAAGCAGGAACATTCTTCCCCGGAAAGGTAATTTAAAATAAACTGCCTCCGGCACAAACTGGTTTCGGCGTAATCTTTCATTACCCGCTCCCTGCTGCCTTCCTTTGCACCGTTGAATTTTACGCTGTCGCTGTGGCTCCATAAAAGCACAGAGTTTACATTGTCGCCTTTTCTGCCGGCCCTTCCAGCCTCCTGAACAAAATTTTCAAGATGCTCCGGTGGATCTAAATGAATTACCGTATAAATGTTCCCCTTATCCATTCCCATTCCATAGGCACAAGTAGCCGTTAAAATTCCATCATCACTCTGGAAAAACCATTTTTCCGTTTTGTCTTTTTCTTCTTTTGTAAGACCAGCGTGATAGAATTTAACTTTTTCTCTTCCAAAATATGAACACAAAAGCCGTGCCGCATCTTCGCATCCCCTTCTGGTGGAACAAAAAACAATAAGAGGCTTGCGGTATTCCTTGCAGCAGTGCAGAAGAGTCTTTTTTTTGCCGTAACAGTATTTTACTGCATAGTGAATATTCGGCCTGTCGCCGCTACTTTGAAGAATTCTGGCATTTCCGTCAAAAATAATCTGAGAAACTCTTTGCAGCACAGGAGGACTGGCAGTTGCCGTAAAAGCCGTAACAATTTTTACGCCCAAATATTTTATAGTTTCCCCAAGCGACAGGTATGCCGGCCTAAAGGAATCTCCCCACTCACAGGCACAGTGAGCTTCGTCAATGGCAATATGGCATATACCGCAGGATTTAAGATTGTCCAGAATTTTCCTGTTCATTAAAATTTCCGGGTTTGCCACAATAACTTTTATTTTTCCAGAATTAAGACTCAGAAAAATTTCTTCCAGTTCAAAATCCTGCAAACCACCCCTTAAAAGAACAGAAGGAATTCCCGCTTCATCCATTCTTCTTTTCTGGTCGGCCATAAGGGCAAGAAGGGGGTAAATAACAAGAGTTGGGCCATCCATTAAAAGGGCAGGAGTTAAAAAACACAGGGATTTACCGGCACCAGTCGGAAGAATTACAATCTGATTCCCCCTTAAAAGAAAATCTTCTTCTTCGCAAAAACCGCTGCCATCATCAAGAATTTTAAAGTTTTCGTAGCAGTCCAGAATATTGGAAACAACAAGACGCTGCCATGGAAAAAGATATTTAATTCCAAAAGCGTTTCTTGCGGCAATAACGGCCCTGTCATCAATTACTTCATCAAAATCAACGGAAACAGAAGGATAATCTTCCCCTTCAGTAAAAAGTTCTTCTGCCATAACATTTAAAATATTCTCCAGAAGAATCAAAAAGCGACAAAAAAAAACAAAAAAATCAGCAGAAAAGCGAAAAAATTACCTGTCCAAAATAGTTATTTCTACCCGGCGGTTTTTAGAGCGACCTTCTTCCGTAGCATTAGTTGAAGCAGGAATTTTCGACCCGAATCCTCTTGTAAAAATATGATTTTCGGCACGGATTTTATTTTCAATAAGAAAAGACGCTACAGCAGAAGACCGTTTTTCGCTTAAAAGCTGGCACGATTCCTCGCTGCCCACTCTAGCCGTATGCCCCGAAACAAGCAAATCGTTGTCAGGATAAGATTCAAGAATCATTCCTATTTTAAGGAGTTTTTCTTTTTCAGAATTTTCCAGAACGGCACTGTCGGCAAGGAAACCAATGTTTTCAAGACTTATTTTAAGCCCCTGTTCAGTTTTAGAAACAGAAATGTTTTCCAGCCCTAAATCAGAAATTTTTTCTTGAACATTTTTAAGGTTTTCTTCAGTAGCAGTTCTTTTAAATTCCGTACATTTAACCTTGGTTCTTCCCGTAAACTGAAAAGTATTTCCGTAAATTGTTTCCATAATAATCCGAAAATTTTCTTCATAATGGTCAATTTGACCTTTTTCCGAATCCCACCAGATTATTCTTGATGAATGGCCCATAGTTGTAACAGGATAATCAGAATCCGACAGGGCAGGCTGCAAAGGAGTTTCGTAATAAAGGTTATAGTCAGCAGAAATTACCTGAAAAACTTTATTTTTCTTTGAACTGTCAGAAGAAATGCCGCTTTCTTCCCTTAAAAATTTATAATCAGCCTTAAAAGGAACTTTAAACGGTTCTTGAACATTAAGAGTCCGCCTTAAATCTTCAGCTTCCCAGCCGTTTTCAGACCATTCATCTCCCACTTTAACAGGCTGCTTAGGAAAAACAGGCAAATCCCGTATTACAGGCATAAAATATTTATCATCAATAGTAAATTTTCCAGATTTATCCCGCCAGTATTCGCTTTCAAAATTATCGCCCCAAGACAACACAGCCCTGGAACCGGAAGAAGTCGATTTTTCGGAAGTCATAAAAGAAGCAAGAATAAATGCCTTTCCATCAGAATCAACTTTTTCAACCCGTTCAGTAACGCGGCTTACAATTTCAGCTCTGTGACTCAGCCGACCGTTAAAGCGCACTTCTTCAATAACAGTGGACGAAAGAGAAAAATTATCGCCTTCCCTGTATTTAAACTCAAGAATTTTACCATCCTGAGCAAAAACATTTACACAAATCGTAAGGCAAAGTAACAAAAATAGCCGCTTCATAAAAAGTCTCCCATAATTTTTTTTTCGGGCGGTTTTTTGCCCTGCCTTTGTACAGGCCAAAGTCAGTGCAAAAACCGGGCTTTTCAGGGTTCCGCTGTCCGCTTCATTCAAAAAAACAACGGACTAAAGTCCATTGCTTTTTTGAACGCCTTCGGCGCCCTTACAATCCCATACCGCATTTTATTTTTCAGAAGCAAAATTTTCTTTTATGGTTTCCAATATTTTAAGGTCTGTTAAAGATTGTTCAAGAGGGCTTAAAAGAGCAGCAGTTCCGTCAAGATAATCGGCGGCATTTTTTATCATTCCCGAAAAATAGCATGTCTTTTTTATTTTTTTTACTGGAACTTTTTTAAGGGAATAAAAATTGGAGTAAAGGCTGCTTTTTTGTCGTATGTATAATTCCTGAATTCCGTTTCCTATGCAGATTTTTCCTTCCGTGCCAAGAATTTCAATTCTAAATTCAAAAAATTTTGACCTTCCGCTCATTCGTATCTGAATTTCAGGAATTTCCTCTGTAGAAAAAAGTGCCGTAAAATTTCTTACAATATTTTTTTCATCCCGGACAATTCCTGTTACCGAAGGATTTTCCAATATGCTTCCAGACAAAAACCGTATTGTATCAACTAAATGAGTTCCATCGTGAATAAGAGAATATGTTCCGTCTTTTTCAAACTCTTTTCCCCACACCCTAAGACCGGAATCCAATTCACCGTGTATCCATTGAATTTTACCGATTTTTTTTATCCATGAAAGTACCCGACTGTAGCTTTTATCAAAACGCCTTTCGTGGTTTACCATTACAGGAACTTTCTTTTCTCTGGAAAAATTCAACAGAGTTTCCCCTTCAACAGAATTTAATGCAACGGGTTTTTCAAGGATTATGAGTTTTGGCTTTTGTGCAATGGCATTAAGACATTCTTTTAAATGGGATTCTTCGTTTACGGCCACAATAATAATGTCCGGGTGAATGTTTTTGTAAAGTTCTGCAGAAGAGGAATAAACTTTTACCTTTTTGCAGAAAATTCCCTGATGAAAATTTACATATTTTTCCCATCTTTCGGCGTTTTTTTCGCATGTATCAGCCGCTCCGGCAAAGTAAATTCTTTTTTCGTTTAAAACTGCCATAGTGTGGCTTGCCGGCTGCTCCCGCTTTTTATCAAACCCAAGGGAAAATCCAATTCTTCCTGTACCAATAAGAACAGCACTGTATTTTTTTTTCATAAACTTAACCATTTCCTTTCTTGTGTCCCGGTTTTTCTGAATAAAAACCGTTATTTTATTATCGGTTACAAGGGGACAAAACGCAATTTACTGTATAAATACATTCCGCCAAAAATCACCAGCATACACGCTGATTGTGGCACGGGAATTTATATAATGCTGAAGGCTCTGCC
>SAMEA3663036__coassemble_602_pt1 | contig 16322 bp, 13 predicted proteins | sample SAMEA3663036__metabat2_low_PE_004 | metagenome-assembled genome bin SAMEA3663036 (sample SAMEA3663036) | pig gut metagenome | biome: pig gut; feature: pig-associated habitat; material: faeces | place: France | collected 2012 | reverse complement strand
CGTGTGCTGCCGCTAACGCGGCGTTTTTATAGGAGAGTATATTTTGGCAGAAGTTAATTCTGATAAATCTACAACAATAAAATGGACAGGTTCTGCCGGCATTGAATCTGCAAAAAAACTTCAGAAAGAAATGCTGAAAGCCTTTAAATCCTTCAATACTATTTTTCTGGACATTTCCGCTCTGGAAGACATTGACCTTTCAGGAATTCAAATAATTCTTTCCTCAAAACTGGAAGCCGACAGCCAGAAAAAAAATTTTTACATTACAGGAAAAATTCCTCCTGCCATTTCAGATTTTGTTTCCAGCTGTAGCATTTCGCTTGAATCTCTGGTTTTCACCTCCGGGTCATCTCAAGGTAAGTAATTTTTGTTTTAACAGTGTATTTTACGGGAGAAAAAAAATGCTTGATCAAATAAGTTCTGTTTTTTTTGAAGAAGCCAACGAACTTCTGGATAATCTGGAAGAACAGCTTCTTTCTCTGGAGCAGAATCCTTCAGACCTGGAAACAATAGGTGCCGTTTTCCGGGCAATGCACACCATAAAAGGTTCCTCTGCCATGTTCGGTTTCAACAGCATATCGGAATTTACCCACGAAGTTGAATCTGCCATGGATCAGGTCCGCAACGGCATTGTACCTGTTAATTCAGAGCTTATCGGTCTTATGCTCAAGGCAAGGGATCATGTACGCGAAATGCTGGACTGCGGGCAGGACATTCCGCAGACACTTGCCGCAAACTCTCAGACTCTCATTATTGCCTTTAAAACTTTTGTTGCCCAGAATGGCGGTACTAAGTCAGATTCTGCCGCTTTATCCCAACCGGAACCTTCTCCAGAACAAGTTAATACGCCTTCAACATCTCCTGCTTCAACTTTCCGAATAAAATTCCGCCCAAGCAAAAAAGTTCTTCAAAACGGAACAAGACCGGAACTTCTTGTAAAAGAACTTACAGAAATGGGAACGGCCACTGTTGTTTCTTTCAGCGACAGCCTTCCTCCCCTTTCAAAAATGGACAGCGAACTGTGTTATTTTTACTGGGACATAATTCTTACAACGCAAAAAACAGAAAATGATGTTCAGGATGTTTTTATTTTTCTGGACACAGACTCAAAATTCACCATAGAAAAAGTCGAACTTAACCCGGAAGACAATCACCGTATTGGAGAAATTCTTGTTGACCGCAACGACATTTCAAAAGCTGCAATCGACTCAATTATGCAGGAACACAAGCAGCTGGGACAAATCCTCGTAGAAAAGCAGGTTATTTCCCAACAGCAGGTAAAATCGGCCTTAGCAGAACAGCAGCACTTTAAATCACTGAACAACGAAAGTGCCTCTTCAATTCAGGCTTCTTCCGCTCAATCGTCAATACGCGTAAGTTCAGAAAAACTTGATCTTCTTGTAGACTTAATCGGAGAACTTGTAACATTCAATGCAAGGCTGGAGCAGCTGGCTGTAGAAAAAAATATTTCTATACTCAAAAATTTAAGTGAACAGTGCGGCCGTCTTGCCCTTTCTCTCCGCGATACTTCCATGGATATACGAATGCTTCCAATCGGTTCTCTTTTTATGCGATTTAAAAGAACTGTCCGCGATTTATCTGATCAGTTAGGAAAAAAAGTTGAACTTGTAATCGAAGGTGCAGAAACTGAACTGGATAAGACTGTAATTGAAAAACTCAACGATCCCCTTCTTCACCTTATACGCAATTCTGTTGACCATGGCATTGAACTTCCTTTAGAACGGGTTTCCAAAGGCAAAAATGCTTCCGGCACACTAAAACTTTCGGCAAAACATCAGGGCGGCGTTGTACTTATTACAATCACCGACGACGGAAAAGGCCTCGACAAAGAAGCAATCCGTAAAAAAGGCATTGAGCGGGGACTTATTTCTACCACAGATGAGCTTTCCGATTCAGACATTTACTATCTTATTTTTCAGCCTGGATTTTCTACTGCAAAACAAGTTTCCAATATTTCCGGACGGGGAGTTGGTCTTGATGTTGTAAAAAAAGACATTATGTCTTTAGGCGGTTCCGTTTCAATAGAATCAACCCCAAACAAAGGAACAAGCTTCATCCTGAAAATTCCGCTTACACTGGCAATAATCGACGGAATGTTGACCCAGATAGGAAACACAAAATACATAATTCCTGTAAATACAATTTCTGAATGTCTGTTTTTCAGTGCCCACTCAGAGAACGAAGATTCCCTGTTTCCATACACGGAAGTTCACGACAAAAATGTTCCGTGCATCGATTTACGGACTTTTTTTAATGTTCCCCTTCCCCGCCCCGCAAAAAGCGAAGTAGTTACAATTTTTACTCAGGAAGGAATTTTCGGCATTGTTGTAGATAAAATTCTCGGGAACAGGCAGACAGTAATCAAGCCTTTAGGAAAACTTTACCAGAACAGTCTGGGCATAAGCAATTCAACAATTCTCGGTGATGGTTCCGTAGCCCTTATTTTGGATGTATTTAAACTTACAGATATGATTATTAAGCAGGTTAAAAGCAATTAAAGGGGCAAATTTTTGGACAGTCTATTCAATCCTATACTTACATTATCCGATTCTCAATTTCAAAAACTTGCAGATTTTATTCATAAAAATGTGGGAATCAAAATGCCTGCCGAAAAAAAAATCATGGTGCAGTCCAGACTTACTTCCCGCCTGAAAACTTTAAATTTTACCAGTTTCGATGAATATCTGGACTATGTTTTTTCGCCTACTTCAAAAGGACGCGAAGAAATTGCCCTTATGATAAATCAAATTACAACAAACCTTACAAATTTCTTCCGGGAAAGCAACCATTTCGATTTTATGACAAATACAATTCTCCCGGAGTTTTTACAAAAAGGCATTCAGAATATTGAATTATGGTCGGCAGGCTGTTCTACCGGACAAGAACCATACACCCTCGCCATAGTAATGGAAGAATACCTCCGCCAGAATAAAAATTCTTTTTCAGCTTTTTCAATCCTTGCAACAGATATTTCTTCCAGAGTTCTTGATACAGCATTAAATGCCGTTTACCCTGCATCAGAAGCAGAATTCCTTCCTTTGGAGCTTAAAAAGCGGTATTTCTTAAAAAGCAAAAGCGATTCAAACCCTCAGGTTCGGCTAAAGCCCTTTATCCGCGAAAAAGTAACATTTAAAAGATTAAATTTTATGGACAGCTCATACAAAGAAATGGGAAAAAAGCATATAATTTTCTGCAGGAATGTTTTAATTTATTTTGATAAACCTACTCAGGAAAAAGTTGTCAGAAAACTTACGGAACAGCTTCTTCCCGGCGGCTATATTTTTCTCGGTCATTCAGAAACAATTTTCGGAATGGATTTACCCCTTAAAAATGTTGCCCCCACAACTTTTCAAAAAATTTAAAACCTTAAGGCTTAAAATATTTTACGAGGAGAGTCTTTACTTTTGTAAAAGGTAAAACAAATGGAAATAAAAGTTCTGATTATTGACGATTCAACTCTCGTCAGACAGACATTATCAACAGTTCTCGAAACAGATCCGCAGATTAAAGTGATCGGTACGGCTCCAGATCCTATTCAGGGTGTGCGCATAATCCAGTCAAACCGCCCGGATGTAATAGTTTCCGACATCGAAATGGCAAGAATGGACGGCCTTACTTTCTTAAGAAAATTAAACGAAACTATCGATCCAATTCCCTGCGTAATCTGCTCTTCTCTAGTCGGCAACAACTCCAAGGAAGCAATTAAGGCTTATGAACTTGGTGCCTGTGAAGTAATTTTAAAACCGGCATTCGGAACAAAAAAGTTTCTGGAAGAATCAACAATCAAATTGTGCGATGCCGTAAAATCTGCGTACAGCTGTACCGGCAAAATAAAAATGCTTATACCTTCTCAGGCAGAACTGCACTCCTCAAAAAGCAAAGAAGCTCATCTTCAGCCTGTAGAAACTCCTGTTCCAGAAGTTTTTCATCCTTCATCTCAAAAACCTGTTCAGCCAAAACTTTCTGCAGATGTTATTCTGGAAAAGCCAAATCTTTCTTCAACAGCATTTTCCACAACAGAACCTGTAGTAGTTATTGGAGCAAGTACAGGCGGCACAGAAGCTTTAAGAGATTTTCTTGCAGCCCTTCCAGAAGATTCTCCCGGCATCGTAATAGTACAGCATATGCCGGAACACTTTACAGAAGCCTTTGCAAACCGTCTTAATGCCCTTTCAAAAGTTACTGTCCGGGAAGCAAAAAACGGTGATTATGTATCGGCCGGAACTGTTCTTATTGCTCCGGGAAACTATCATACTCTCCTTAAACGCTCAGCCGGCCGTTACTTTGTTGAAATTAAAGAAGGTCCTCTTGTTTCAAGACACAGACCTTCTGTAGATGTTTTGTTCCGTTCTGCTGCCAGATATGCCGGAAAAAATGCAATCGGTGTTATAATGACAGGTATGGGCGACGACGGTTCCCACGGAATGAAAGAACTCCACGATTCCGGAGCATATAACATTGCTCAGGACGAACACACAAGCATTGTCTGGGGAATGCCTGGAGAAGCCGTAAAAGCCGGTGCCGTCGATAAAATTCTTCCCCTGCAGGATATTGCAAATGCAGTAGTCAGCAGGGCAAAAATAATGCAGATGAGTTTCAAACATCAGATGCATTAGTTCAAAACCGTAAAAATCGCTTAGGCGAAAAATATATTTTATTTAAGGATTTTAAACATGGAGGCGCTTTTGTGCGCTGCCACCAGTAAAAGGAGGAAAAAATGAAAAAAATTCTAGCAGTTGATGATTCTGTTTCAATCCGAAAAAGCATCTCTTTTATACTTGGTCAGGAGGGCTACGAAGTTATAGAAGCTGAAGACGGAAAAATTGCTCTGGAAAAAGCACAGGGCGACAAATTTAATCTTGTTATTACAGATATAAATATGCCTAATATGGACGGAATTGAGCTTACAAAACAGCTGCGTGCCACCGAAGGCTACAAATTTACACCGATAATTGCCCTCACCACAGAAAATCAGGCTTCAAAAATGGAAGAAGGCAAGGCAGCAGGAGCTACAGGCTGGATTGTAAAACCATTCACCTCAGAAAAACTTATTGCTGTGGTAAAAAAAATAATAGGTTAAAATAAGCATAAAAATCTGCAAGTAAAAATATAGACAAAAAGTGTCTGGAGGTTTGTCAATGAAAAGCATTCGTCGTGCTATAACGGTAATCATCGCCTGCGGTTTTCTTGGATTGAGCATGATTCTTTCTGGAATCACAGTTGTTTTCTCAAGGGATGCAGTTACAAAAACAGCATATCAGGGATTTTTATCTCTCTTAGACAATGTTACCCAATTTGCCACATCGCATATTCATACAAATCTCAACCTTCTCAGTGAATTAGCCGACAGAGAAGAATTAAAGTCAAAGGAACTTTCTGTTAAAGAAAAAGCCCTTTACCTTGCAGATCAGGTTAATAAATTCAGCGGTGCAAATTATTTTGTTCTGGCCGACACAAAAGGCAACGGCTACACTTCCGAAGGAAACAAATGCAGCATTTCAGAAAGGCGGTATTTTCAGGATGCTATTGTAGGAAAACAGGCTGTGGACGGTCCGATAATAGCCAAAACAACAGGCAAAATATGCCTTTATTTTGCTGTTCCAATTACAGACAAAAACGGCGAAACTTTAGGCATTCTTGCAATCAACACGGACACCCAGTTTTTTAACGATTTCTGCACAAAACTCCAGCTTGTAAAAGGCGGCGATTCTTTCATCATCGACAAAAACGACGGTCTTATTCTTGCAAATACTTTCGATACAATCGGCGACAGAACAGTTTCCTTTGAAGCTCTGGCAAAAGAAAATTCAACATACAAAGGAATTGCTGCCATAAGCCGCAAAATGCAGAACAACGAATCGGGCATTCAAAAAAGCAAACTTTTTGGAAAAACCTATTATGTTGCCTTTAAGCCTCTGCAGGATTCAGCAATTTCAACAAACTGGTCAATTTCAATCCTGGCTCCAATGATGACATTCATGCGCAATGTGGATCTTCTTCAAATTTCACTGGCAATACTTCTCTGGCTTTTCTTCTTTGCAGCAATGATTTTCGGTTACATTTATTCAAAATCACTTTCAACACCAATCACAATAATCAACAACAGCCTTACAAAAGTTGCTTCCGGCGATTTAACAGGCAATCCAGAAGAAACACAGGAAATTCTCGCCCTTAAAAACAGGGAAGATGAACTGGGCAGCATGTACAAAGCCCTTCAGAAAATGATTTCATCCCTTGTAAAAACAATACAGATAGTCCGAGAATCCGCAATGAATGTTCGCTCTGGCGGAGAACAGCTTTCTTCTTCAAGTCAGGCAGTTTCTTCCGGTGCCAGTGAACAGGCCGCATCCACCGAAGAAATAAGTGCCACAATGGAACAAATGACAGGCAACATAAGGCAGATTGCCGACAACGCCGCAAGAACAAGCGATATTGCTGCCGGTGCCACAGCAAACAGCGAAGCCGGTGGTCTTGCCGTAGACGAAGCCGTAAATGCCGTAAAAACCATTGCAGAAAAAATCAGCATTATCGAAGAAATAGCCGGTCAGACAAACATGCTTGCCCTTAATGCAGCCATAGAAGCCGCCCGGGCAGGAGATGCCGGAAAAGGTTTTGCCGTAGTTGCTACAGAAGTACGGAAACTGGCAGAACGAACCCAGTCTGCAGCCGCAGAAATAAGCGAAATTTCCGCCCACACCCTTGTTACAGCAGAAAATGCAGGAAAAATGATTGATGATGTAATTCCTTCCATCGAAAACACATCTAATCTTGTTCACGAAATTGCCGTAGCCAGCCGGGAGCAGGACAACGGAGCCCAGCAGGTTTCCACCGCAATAATTCAAATGGACAGCGTAGTTCAGCAAAATGCCAGTGCCGCAGAGCAAATGGCAGCCATGGCCGAAGAACTTAGTGCCGAAGCAAACAGACTTGTTCAGACAATAGCATTCTTCAAAACCCCGGAAGAATTTAACCAGAACCTGAGCGAAACCATCGAAATGTCAAAAAAATTCGCCTTGGAAAAAGAAACCATTTTGCCGGAGACAAAACCAGAAAACAAGCAGAATGAACAAGTTCCTTCTGTTTCAGATTTACTGGAGCAGGAAAACAGCGAAACACTTTCTGAACAAACGGTACAAGATGAACCGGAAGAAGAAAAAATTCAGGATACGCCAATCAGCGGAACAGTAGTTAGAAAAACAACTGCAGACTTAATAAACGATGCAGATTTTGAAGAATTCTAAATACGTCGAGTCAAGGCACGCTAACGCTTAAAGCCTTGACTTCGCCGTTTTGAGGGTTTGTACTACCCCCTCAATCAAAGGCGGCAGGTTAATACACAATCTGCTGCCGGAACTTCAGGAAACAATGCCATGAAAAAAAATTATCTTTCGTTTCTAATTGATTCAAATATCTGTGCAGTAGATATTTCCAATATTCTGGAAGTTGTAAATTTTGAAAACCTTACTTCAATTCCCTGCTGCGAGCCTTACATTGAAGGAATGATTTATTCCAGAGAACAGGGCATTACCGTAATCAACCTTAGAAAAAAATTTGGTCTTCCAGAAAAAGAGCCGGACAAAAAAACAAAAATAATCGTTATGGAAGTTCAGAAACAGACCGACGAAGGAGAACGGTTTACTCTTTACGGGCTTGTTGCCGATCAGGTAATGGATGTAATATTTGCCGATGATGAGGAGACACTACCTTCAATAAAATCTACAATTCCACAGCAAAATATAAAATCAATCATAAAATTTGAAGATAAAGCCCTTATAGAACTTAATTTCGGCGATTTATAAAATTATACAGATGATGGGAAACTACCAATGAAAGTCAGGCTGCGGCGTAGACTTTGTTTTTACCTTGACCATAAAATTTAAATTTTATATCCTTATAAGAGTATTTATTTATATCACTTTTTAAAACGCTTAAACGGCTTCTAAAGGTGGTTTTTAAAGTTACAAAAAAATAATTGGAGGAATATTCAAATGGCAGAATTCAAAATGAAAGACTTTGACCTTACAGGAAAAGTTGCATGGATTACAGGTGCTTCTTACGGCATCGGTTTCGCTATTGCAAAGGCTTATGCTGCTGCCGGTGCAAAAATCGTTTTTAACGATAGAGGTCAGGAACAGCTGGACAACGGTCTTGCAAACTACAAGGCTGCTGGAATTACAGATGTTCACGGCTATATTTGTGATGTTACAGACGAAAATGCTGTTATCGAAACAGTTAAAAAAATCGAAAAAGATGTTGGTGTTGTAGACATTCTCGTAAACAATGCCGGAATAATCAAACGCATTCCAATGACAGAAATGTCTGCTGCCGATTTCAGACAGGTAATTGATGTAGACTTAAATGCACCTTTTATCGTTTCAAAAGCAGTTATTCCAGGAATGATAAAAAAAGGTCACGGAAAAATCATCAACATCTGTTCCATGATGTCAGAACTTGGCCGCGAAACAGTTTCTGCTTATGCTGCAGCTAAAGGCGGTCTTAAAATGCTTACACGCAATATCTGTTCAGAATACGGTGCCGACAACATCCAGTGTAACGGTATTGGACCTGGATACATTGCAACACCACAGACAGCACCTCTCCGCGAAACTCAGCCAGACGGTTCACGCCATCCTTTCGATCAGTTTATCGTTGGCCGCACTCCAGCAGGTCGCTGGCTTGATCCAGAAGAACTGGCAGGTCCTGCAGTATTCTTGGCTTCAGACGCTTCAAATGCCGTAAACGGTCACATTCTGTATGTAGACGGCGGTATTTTGGCTTACATCGGAAAACAGCCTAAATAATTTGTTTCCGATATAAACCATATAATTTTTAAGCAGGGGCTTTTCCCTGCTTTTTTTATTCCTTGTTTTTATCAAATTTAGTGGTAAAATATTTGTAGCGATGGTACGCAAACATTCAGTTTGTGATAGAAATTTATTTTGCTGTTTTTCTTTCCATTGCGAAACAGCGTAAAAAGTTAAACGGAAATCCATATTTTCCAAACTTTTTATGGGAGTTTTTATGAACGAAAATGTTATAGTTGGACAGTCTGGCGGTCCTACAGCAGTTATCAATTCTTCGCTTGCCGGTGTTTTTAAAACTGCAAAAGACAGAGGTGCCAAAAAAGTTTATGGCATGATTCATGGAATTAAAGGTCTTTTAGACAAACAGTATGTTGATCTTTCAGATAAAATCAAAACAACCATGGATATTGACCTTTTAAAAAGAACACCATCTTCTTTTTTGGGTTCATGCCGGTTCAAGCTTCCAGAAATTGAAAAAGACAAGGCAACTTTTGAAAAAATTTTCAATATTCTTAATGAGTTGGAAATAGGTTATTTTTTCTACATCGGTGGAAACGACTCCATGGATACAATTAAAAAGCTGTCGGATTATGCAAAACTTATAAACAGCGACATAAAATTCATGGGTGTACCAAAAACAATCGATAACGACCTTGCTGTTACAGACCACACACCGGGCTACGGTTCCGCCGCAAAATTTATTGCCGCCACCATGAAGGAAATTATCCGCGACGGTTTAGTTTACGACTATCCTACTGTTACAATCGTAGAAATAATGGGGCGAAATGCCGGCTGGCTTACGGCTGCTGCTGCCCTTGCAAAATCGGATGACTGCGAAGGCGTAGACATGCTCTTCCTGCCAGAAAAACCTTTCGACATTAATTCTTTCATGAACAGCATAAAGGCACTTTCTTCCAAAGGTAAGTCTATTGTTGTTGCCGTTTCAGAAGGAATAAAAGTTCCAGACGGCCGTTATGTTTTTGAACTGGCAGACCATGTAGAAGTTGTGGATTCCTTTGGACACAAACAAATGTCCGGTACAGCAAAATTCCTTTCAAATAAAATTGCCGCAGAACTTGGCATAAAGTCCAGAGCAATAGAACTTTCTACACTGCAGCGATGTGCCTCTCACATTACAAGCCGCACAGACATTACAGAAGCATACAATGTTGGTGGTGCTGCCGTAAAAGCCGCTTTCGAAGGTGAATCCGGCAAAGTTGTTGTTCTTAAACGGGTTTCCGATGATCCGTACATGTGCATTACAGAAACCCACGATGTTCACGATATTGCAAATGTAGAAAAAAAGGTTCCTTTGGAATGGATTACCGACAATAACAATGTTACAAGCGATCTTCTTCACTACATTCGTCCGCTTATTCAGGCAGAGCTTAGCCCAATTATGGTAGACGGGCTTCCACGCCATTTAAATGTAAATATGTAGTTTTTATGGACTGTTCAATAAACGGAACTGCTGGAATCATACCGTTTTTTGGACAGTCCTGTTTTTCTTTATAATTCAGGGGTCTTATTTTGGAAAAAAAACAGGTTACAAAGTCACTGGCAAAACTTATCATCCTTATTTTGGGACTTGGAATTATTGCCTTTGGAGGAATCATCGCATTCATCATAAACCTTCAGCTTCATAGAGAATTAAGCCGCTATTTTCAGGAGCAGCTTTCTCAGCAGGCAACAGTTGTAAACGAAGAAATAAACTATTCCCTGGAAACAGCCTTTCAAACGGCAAAGTGGATTCAAAATTCGTTCCTGCGGGAATATGATGAAAAAGGTTTCGATATAAATTTCATCAACACTCTTTCCGACGATGCCCACAAATATTTTAATGCCGAACACATAGTTTTTTTTAATGAACGGGGAGTTTCCGTTTCCAATCCAAAATATGGCACAGTTCCGAATATTCTTCTTTTACAAAAAGCACTTTCTGGTCAGGAAATTTCAATTCTCGACAAAACAGGGGCAAGAATTTTCGGTACAGTTTTTTTACCCCTCAAAGATGAAGATTCCAATATACTTGGTGTAATCGAAGTACGCTCTTCAATTTCCAACGATGCCCTTCTCGAAACAATTTCAGAATATTCAAATGTTGATATGACAGTTTTTCACGAAGGAGTTGCTTTCCTTTCCACAATAGAATTAATGCAGGGGCAGGAAATTTCAGAAAACCAGATTTTAGAAGACTGCCGCACAGGAAAAAGTTCATTCCGCACAGAAACTTTCTTTGGCACAAAATATTTTTCCTACTACTTCCCACTTTTTGATTCCAACGGAACGTTTCTGGTCACAATTATGCTCAACAAGGAAATGAATTTCCTTACAGCACTTATTTACGCCATTTTTAAACCTCTGTTAATTACAATCCTTATTTTTACCATTACAACTTTAGTTTCGTTTACCTATGTAATTCACAGAAACATGATTGTTCCACTGAGAAACATAAAAAAAGCCATTTCAGATTTATCTTCTGGAGATGCAGATTTAACGGCCCGCCTTAATTCAAAATCAAACGACGAATTCGGAGAACTTTCTCTGGAAGTAAATAAATTCATCGAAATGCTCCAACAAATTCTTATTGAATTAAAAAAATCTCAAGATTCACTTAACAGTCTAGGCTCGGAATTGCAGATAAATGCTCAGGAATCGGCAGGTGCAACTTCTCAAATTCTTGCAAATATTGCCAGCGTAAAAAAACAGACGGAAAATCAAAATTCCGCCGTAAAAAATACATCAACTGTACTGGAAGATTCTTCTGTCGTAGTTTCAAACCTTTCTGCCCTTATTGATGAACAGACATCCGGCATTACCCAATCTAGCGCCGCCATTGAACAAATGCTTGGCAACATAAACAATGTTACAAAATCTGTAGATTTTATGTCGGACAGTTACGAAACTTTACGGAAAACTGTCGATGAAGGACAGCTTAAACTTTCCACAGTAAATTCAAAAGTTCAGGAAATTTCCAGTCAGTCAGAAATGCTTTTAAAGGCAAATACAATAATCGCTCAAATAGCTTCAGAAACAAACCTTCTTGCAATGAATGCCGCTATTGAAGCAAGCCACGCCGGAGAGGCAGGAAAAGGTTTTTCTGTTGTTGCCGATGAAATACGGAAACTTGCAGAAAATTCCAGCTTCCAGTCAAAAAATATTTCTGCCGAACTGAAAAAAATCTCCAATTCAATAGAAAGTGTAGTGAACCTTTCTTCGGACTCTCAAAAAGCCTTTACGGATATTGTAGATCAGATTTCATCAACAGACAGGATTATCCGCGAAATTACAAATGCCATGGATGAACAACAGCTGGCTTCAAAACAGATTTTCGAAGCGTTAAGCCACATAAAAAACCAGTCCGTAGATGTTTCCGAAAAATCCAAAATAATGAACGATGGCATAAAGGCCGTAAGTCAGGATATGTCCAGCGTTATTCAAATTTCTTCTACCATACAAGCCAGTATGGACGAAATGAATGCAGGCATGGAACAAATTGGTTCTGCCACACAAAATGTATCAACTCTTGCGGCAGAAACAAAATCAAACATTACAGAGATGAACTCTCAAATAGGAAAATTCAAAATCTAAATTCCTTGTTTAGGGCGAACAGTGCTGTTAAAAATTTATAATAATCAGTCCTCGTTTGCCCTGTTTCTTCCTCAGTTGCTTATAAGTTTTTTTTTCAATAAAATGTATACATGAAAACTTCAAAATTTTACATATCAACCCTTCGTGAAGCTCCTGCAGAAGCTGTTATTGAAAGCCACAAACTTATGCTTCGTGCAGGCATAACACGCAAATTAGGAAACGGACTTTACACTTATCTTCCTTTAGGTGTCCGCTCTTTATACAAACTCGAAAACATAGTCCGGCAGGAATGGAACGAAACGGCCGGTGCTCTGGAATTTAAGCCTACTGTTATTATACCCGGCGATTTATGGAAAGAATCTGGTCGTTGGGAAACAATGGGTGCCCAGATGCTTAAAGCAAAAAACCGCGGCGAACAGGATATGGTAGTTTCTCCTACTGCCGAAGAAGCATTTACAGCTATAGTCCGCGACGGTCTTGATTCCTACAAACAGCTCCCTGTAAACCTTTACCAGATAAACACAAAATACCGGGACGAAATCCGGCCTCGATACGGTGTAATGCGCGGAAGAGAATTTATTATGGCCGACGGTTACACTATGAATGCAGACGACGCTTCCCTCGACGAATCGTACAAAGCCTACGAACAGGCATATTTCAGAATCTTTAAAAGGCTTGGCCTAAAAATTATTCCTGTAAAGGCAGACTCCGGTGCAATGGGCGGTTCCGGTTCAGAAGAATTCATGGTTGAATCTCCTATAGGCGATGATACTTTAATTATCTGTCCAAAATGCGGATATGCAGCAAATGTAGAAAAAGCTGAATGTGCTCCGGATTTATCCACCGACAAAAACGGAAACACCCTTCAGCCAACCGAACTTCCTGTAGAAATGGTAGAAACACCGGAAGTTTTCTCTATAAGCGATATGGAGCGGTTTTTCAACGAATCTTCAAAAAGATTTATAAAAGCACTTATCTACAGAGTAATAAACTCTGCATTAGATTTGTCCGATGCAAAAGGTGCTGCCAACTGGAAAAAAACAAAAGATTCTGCCGGCGACTATTATCCTCTTTCTTATGCCTGCGTCCTTATCCGTGCCGATTTAGATGTAAACGAAGCAAAACTTGCTGCCACATTAAAAGCTTCGGAAGTTGTTCTTGCCGATGAAGAAGAAGTCCTTAAATATGCCGGTGCTCCTCATGGCTTTGTAGGCCCGATTACAGCAGAATGTCCGCTTATTGTAGATTTTTCTGTTGTAAAAGACGGAGAAGCTCAAATGCACGATGCCATTGCAGGTTCTGGAAAAGACGGCTACCACATAAAACATGTTGAACCCCTCCGGGATTTTTCGCCGTACATAAATGCCGATTTGCGCACAGTAAAAGAAGGCGATAAATGTCCGTGCTGTCAGGAAACATTCTACTCCCGCAAAGGAAATGAACTGGGGCATATATTCAAACTTGGCCACAAATACACAAAGTCTATGTCCGTAACATTCCTTGGTCAAAACGGAAAGCCACAGGAACCGACAATGGGCTGCTATGGTATTGGCATCGACAGAACTTTGGCCTCCATTATAGAAGCAAACAACGACGAAAAAGGAATTATCTGGCCTATGTCCGTAGCTCCTTTTCAGGTGTGCATTGTGCCAATAAAATACGAAGGTGCCATGAAAGAAACTGCCGACAAAATTTATTCCGAACTAAAAAATGCAGGAATCGAAGTTCTTTTAGACGACAGAAACGAACGCCCTGGAGTAAAATTTGCCGACATGGATTTAATTGGAATTCCTCTCAGAATAACTGTAGGCGAAAAAACTCTCCCAAATGTGGAGTTTAAAAGCCGCTCAGAAAAAGAATTTCAGCTTGTTCCAGTTTCCGAAGTAACAGCCAAAGCAGTTAAATTTGTTCAGGATGCACTTTCCAAGTTGGATCCCGATAAATAAAACTTAAAGGCATTTTACCGCGGCAGGGATAGTAGCCCCGCGAAGCGTCCTTAACACAGGGCTTTAGTCCTGTGTTAAGGATGAAGCGCCAGCGGAAGGGCGAATAGCCCGGTTTTGTGGAGAGAAGCGGAACAAAAGCCGCCCGAATTTTTCACATCTCACATCTATAGGACAGAACTTTGAAAAAATCTTTCGCCATTTTTGCATCTTTTACAGCGTTTATTTTGTTTTCTGCATCCCCGGTTTATTCTCTTCCAGGCATTGCGCAGAATATTCCCGATGAATCCGGGGTTTTTGTTTACTACAAAGATTCAACTTTTCAGCGGGAATCTTATTTTGGCATGGCCTATTACAACGAAGAAACTGTTGCCGTGCGTTATTTTGCCCCCGCCCAAACCGATACATACCCCCTTACACCAAAAAAAGACATTCAGATACTGTTTTCGCTGGATTCTTCAAAAAAATACATTGAATTAACAGGGGAGCGGATTCTTACAGCCATAACTCCCGACGACACAGACATTGTAAACTATCTTCACGACATGGTTTATGAACTTCACTCCAAACGAAAAAAAGCCGGCATTCTCGAAGAAAAAACAGTTCTTTCTCAGGAATACGAGCAGTTTGGCGGTTCAACGCTTATTGAATACGACCCGATTATTCCGCTTTTCAGCATAAAATCAATTTCCTCGCCTCAGGGAACAAAATTATTTACCCTTGTTACAACAGGAAAGCTTGTTTCTTCCAGCGACGATTCCTTTTCCCAATTTTCCGCCCTGCCGGTTACCATAAAAGACGAAGTTCACACATTCACCCAAAACAAAAAATTGAATGTAAAAAAACAAAAAATTGAATACACAAAAACCGAAAATATTACGCAAAAAATAACTTTGGACAGTCAGTGGACAAAATCCGCCGACAACCTTTACTGCCTTCAGGACAAAGCAATTCTTGCCATGGATATTCTGGATTTTTCTTCAATCGAAAACCCTTCTGAACAAAATTTTGCCCTTAACAGATTCAGGCAGAACCTTACTCTTGGCAAAGAGGCCTCTTACCCTTACAGCCAGCTTTTTACAGTTGAACAGAAAGACGGTTTCGAAATATTTTCAAATATTTTTTTCAATGATGTGGCAAAAACCTTTACGAAGGACTTTAAAATTCTCCATAAAATCGACAGCTCAACATACGGCATTATGACTTTAAGCGTTTTTTACGGAACATATTCAAAAAACAAAAAATATTTTGATTCAATAATAAAATCTTACGGACTAAAATAATTTGCCGCCAGACAATGCCGCAGCCCTGAACCATCAGAAGCCGCACCGTCGCAGGCTAAAAACTTCCTCTGGAAAGAGGGCTTCCAATCCACACGCCCTCGCTTCCAAGATATTCTTTCTTTTCGCCTTCGATTAAAAACTGAACACAATTTACCGTATTGAATTCCGTTGCTGTAAAAACAACCTGCATCAACTGACCAAGATAGCCGTCGACTCCCAGAGGATTAAATTCAAAATCTTCGCTGAAATTCAAATAAGCAACACCGTCCCTAACCGAAGCAGACTTTAATTTTGTTCCGTTGGGAATAAGCGATTTACAGCCTTTAGAAACTTCCGTTCCCTGCGGGCCTTCCAAAAGAAGGTTAATGCTCGTTACAAGCGGCGAATTATTTTTTTCAACTTCCCGCGTAACCATTTTGCGGCTTAAAACACCGTCTTCCCCAATAAAAACAAAATAAATGCGGCGGGTAACTTTACTAGCCGGCGGGACAGGCTCAGGTTTCTTTTCCTGCACAGGATTTTCTTTTTGTTCCACAACAGGTTTAGACGCAACCTCCGAAGATTTCGTTTCGTTATTTGTTTTTTTATTCGTTTCTTTATTTTCCACCAGACTTTCTTTTTCCGGTTCTGTAGTTTCAGGTTTATTTTCGTTTCGTTATTTGTTTTTTTATTCGTTTCTT
>SAMEA3663036__coassemble_479_pt1 | contig 18770 bp, 18 predicted proteins | sample SAMEA3663036__metabat2_low_PE_004 | metagenome-assembled genome bin SAMEA3663036 (sample SAMEA3663036) | pig gut metagenome | biome: pig gut; feature: pig-associated habitat; material: faeces | place: France | collected 2012 | reverse complement strand
TTTTTACAACATCAAATAAATCCAGAACAGTTTTTTCTTCCAAAGCGTGAAATTCAATAATCCTGTCTGCAAAATTATCGTAAAGAACAGCCCCGCTCACAGCAATAAAATACCTTATGTCAGAAAGCTCATCTCCAAAAACTTTAAGTTCCGGAATAGAACGGCCTGTTGAAAGGCATACAATTTTGCCGGAATTCCGGGCTTTTTTTATATATTTAAGGGTTTCCGCAGGAATTTCTTTTTTAGAGTTTAAAAGCGTTCCGTCCATATCAAAGGCAACAAGTTCAAAATTGCTCATTTTTTTCTGCCTTCATTTTTCTGATTTTCAATTTTTTCCACAAAAGCCTTTAAATGGTCAGCAAAAGGAATAGATTCAGACTTCATGCTGAGCCAGAAGTGAATTTTTTCTTTGTTGCCGTCGTTCAGCTTTCTAATGTGCTGCTGTAAATTTTCAAGCCGGATAATTATATCGTTTGTTGCAGCAAATTTCCGTATTTTTGACATAAGCTGGAAAGAATAACAAAGATCAATCAAAAAAATTCCGTAAAAAAAACCGACAACAAAACTAAATTCAATGTGATTCGTAAACCAGAAAAGCCAGTCAAGAATTTTCGGATGAATAATAAAATAATAGACGGCACTTAATATGTACCAGAAAAAAGTGTACAGCGGACAAATTATTCCCTGAAAATTTCCCCAGCATTCAGAATAATCCCACAGTTTAATTTTCATGCCCTTTATAAAAATAAGCCCTGCAATATATTCAATAAAAGTAATAGTCAAAGCCATCAGAACAAAAAGGAAGGCACTTTTAAGAATTTTATTTTCGATAAAACTCACATCTATATACGAAAGCAAAAACAAAATTACAAGACTAAAACCATAAAGCGGAAGATACGGTCCTGTTAAAAACCCCGGATTTATCCATTTTCGCTCAGGATTATTCGAACTAAAAAACCGCCGCCACAACAATTCAATAAGCCATCCGCCCACGCTTCCGGTAAAAAACAAAAATAAAATAACAAGGATAAAATTCATAGATAAGAAAATAATTTGAAAATCCCGTTTTGTCAAAGAAAACAACTTGTTTCTCTCCTGTATTTTCCACTTTAAATTTTTTTAATAAAGTTGTATTGTCGTTTCGTTGCATTGACCGTCGTCGGCGGCAGTGACAATATTTTTTTTATTAACGGCGGCTTTTTGGCTGGCAAGCCATCCAAAAACCGGGCTTTTCAGGGTTCCGCTAACCGCTCCATTCTTCCGCGAAACTTCGTTCCGCTCCAGAACAGGCAAGCCTGCCCTTACAATCCCTGCCGCAAAATTAAAACCTCTTTTCACAACAAATAGACTTGATCTTAAGGACAGGTACTATGACTCTAACCATCGATGTTGGAAATTCCAACTTAACCGGCGGAGTTTTTTGTGACGAAAAAATGGTTCTTCAATTCCGAAAAACCACTCACAAAGATGCATCCTCCGACGAAATCGGAATTTTCCTCCGCTCAGTTTTACGGGAAAATCAAATCGACCCGTCAAAAATCACAAAAATCGGAGTCTGCTCTGTTGTTCCTCCAATCAATTATTCCCTTGCCAGCGGAATTTCAAAATATTTTGGTAAGGAACCTCTTTTTATTCAAGCGGGCATAAAAACAGGACTAAAACTCAAAGTTCCTAACCCAAAAGAAGTAGGAGCCGACCTTATTGCCGATTCCATAGGTGCTTCAAGCCTTTTCCCCGACAGAAATTTAATAATTGTTGATTTAGGAACTGCTTCAACAATCAACCTTGTTACAGAAGATAAAGTTTTTCTCGGCGGTGCAATTCTTCCCGGTCTAAAAATGTCTGTACAGGCTTTGGCCGACGGAACTTCAAAACTTCCTCATGTAGAAATTTCCAGGCCAAAAGAACCACTTGGCGTTGCCACAGTTGATGCAATTCAGTCTGGAATTTTTTACGGTCATGCAGGCTCAATAAAAGAGTTGTGCGGCATTTTCAAAAAAGAATACTTTAAAGATTCAGCTCCCCTTGTAATTGGAACAGGCGGTTTTGCAAAAATCTTTGAAGATTGCGGTATTTTTGACCGAATTGTTCCGGCATTAACGCTTATAGGCGTAAAAAAAGCAATTCAACTTAATGAACAGAGTTAAATTCTGTCATTTTTCATAAACCAAAAATAAACAAAACTAAACAATAGGAATTCAAAATGAAAAAAATACTTTTTACAATAACGGCCATAGTTTCTTCAATTTTCCTTTTTTCCTGCAAATCAGAAAATTCAACAGATACGCTGCGCATGAGCATTACTTCTGAACCGGATTCTTTTTTTCCGTGGAATTCAGCTGCCGCCGACACTTCTGCAATTTATAACAATATTTTTGAAGGCTTAACTGGCTTTGACGAACATGGAACTATTTACAATGCTCTGGCAGAAAATTACTCTGTCAGCAGCGATAACCTTACATACACATTCAATCTCCGTAAGGGAGTAAAATTCCATAACGGCGAAGAATTCACTTCAAAAGACTGTGTATACACCTACGAAAATCTTGCCGGGCTTAACGGAAAAACTCCCCGCGCCGACAAAATGCATGTAGTAGAAAAAGTGTGGGCCGACGATGATTACACTTTCTCTGTAAAATTAAAAAAAATTACCGGCGGTTTTCCAGGTCTTGCCACATCTCCTATTCTTCTCCACGACTACAGCGACAACGAAAAACATCCTGTAGGAACAGGGCCTTATAAATTTGTAGAATATACACTTCACGAAAAAGTTGTTCTTGAACGCAACGATGAATATTACGACAGTTCCCGGGCAGGAAAAATCAAAAACATAGAACTTTACATAATAACAGACGAAAATGCAGCAATTTCTGCCTTAAAATCAGGACAAATTCACATTGCCCAGATGATTTCCGGTCCAAATGCCAGACATTTAAACAGCCAGTTTAAAGTTGTAAGTCATCCTCAGAATATGGTTCAAATTTTAGGCATGAACACAACATTCCCTCCCTTCACCGATATAAATGTCCGCAAAGCCATAAACTGCGCCGTAAACAAAAAAGAAATAATCAAAAGCGTTTTTGACGGCTACGGAACTGAACTTTATTCAAATTTCAGCCCTATTCTTGCTGAATTTTACAACAACGACCTAAAAGACTTTTATCCGTCAGACATAAAAAAAGCAAAGGAATATATGGAAAAATCTTCCTACAAGGACGGTTTTGACCTTACAATTACAGTTCCTTCAAACTATCAGTCTCATGTTGATACAGCCCAGATAATTCAAAATCAACTGGCAAAAATAAATATCCGCTGTAAAATTCTTCCTGTAGAGTGGACTTCTTGGCTGGACAGAGTTTATACAAAATTCGACTACGAAGCCACAGTAATTGCTTTTGCAGGAAAAGTTGAACCGGCAGAAGTTTTAAGAAGATACTATTCTACATACAAAAGAAATTTTACCAGATTAAACAGCCCGAAATTCGACAAATATTTTGATATGGCAGAAACTGAATCAAATCAGCAAAAACGGGCAGAATACTATAAAGAGTGTCAGAAAATCCTTACACAGGAAGCTCCAGCAGTTTTTATCTGTGATCCAGGAAGAAATATCGTTATGGAAAAAAATGTATGCGGTTACACACCGTATCCAATTGCACGGTACGATTTTTCAAAAATTTATTTTGAATAATACTTTGAATAAAAACTCTATGAAATTTTACTTCAAAAAATTCATTGATTTTTTATCTACTCTTTTTCTGGTGGCGGCCGTAACTTTTTTAACATTCCAGCTGCTGCCGGGAAATCCTGCGCTGGCAATTCTGGGTCCGGAAGCAGAACAGGCACAAATTGAAGCAATGGAAGAAACCCTTGAATTAAACAAACCTCTTGTGCTTCGTTTTTTTTCATGGCTAAAAGGTGTTTTTTCGGGTGATTTGGGAATTTCTTACAAATACAACGAAAAAGTCAGTTTTCTTATTAAAAATGCCTTAAAAAACACAGCTTCCCTTGCAATTTTAACACTAATTTTTACTGTTGCATCGGGAGTTTTTTCCGGAATATTTTTTGCCCGATTCAGGAAAAATAAATTTGTTTCCGGGCTGACTTTTATAAACCAGCTGTGGATTTCTGTTCCAACTTTCTGCACGGCTCTCCTTTTAATCCTTATATTTACTGTTTTTCTTAACATTTTGCCATCAGTAGGTTTTTTTGGATTAAAGAGTCTTATTCTTCCTGCACTTTCAATTTCGCTGGGGTCGGGGGCAATTCTTTCAAGATATGTCCTTACATCAATTAAAAATGAACTTAAACAGGATTATGTAAGAACTGCAAAAAGCAAGGGACTTTCCGAAAAGCAGATTATTTTCCGTCATATTTTAAAAAATTCACTTATTCCCTCAATTACAACACTGGGACTTATTACAGCAGAAATTTTTGGAGGAAGCATAATAATTGAAAATGTATTTTCTCTGCCAGGAATAGGTAGGCTTATAACAACCTCCATTTCTTCAAGAGATTTTCCACTTTTGCAGGGACTTACCCTTTATCTTGCCGGCATGACTTTAACATGCAATTTTGCAGTAGATATTCTCTATTCTGTAATTGATCCAAGAGTAAGGCAAATACGGCGGAAAAGTTCTTCTGGTTCCGGCATTTTACCAGAGCCAAAGTCGCCGCAGGCAAAAGATGCAGCTTTGTAAGCCGCAATGCTTCCGGTAACACCTAAAATTATTGTTTTTCCTTTTAGCATGGAAAAAACTTATTTTATTTTTTGAAGGGGGTCAATAAGATGTTAAAATATTTCAAAAACAAAACCTTCCTTGCAGGAATAATTTTATTCGGACTCATTCTTCTTTTTATGACAGCAGGTCTTATACACACACCTTTCAATCCCAACGAAATATGCCCGGAAGGAAAACTTCTTGCACCATCAAAAACACATCTTTTAGGAACAGATAATCTTGGCCGGGATGTTTTAAGCAGAATAATGGCAGGCACGAGAATTTCCATACTTCTGGGATTTTGCGTAATGATTTTTGGACTTGTTTCCGGCCTTATTTTAGGTTCAATTTCCGGATGGTTTGGAGGAACAGCAGATATAATTGTAATGAAACTAATAAACACTCAAATGGCTTTTCCGGGAATTTTACTGGCTCTTATGCTGGCCGCCGTTTTTCAGCCGGATATAAAAATCACTTTTTTATCTCTCTGCATAATGAGTATTCCCCGCTTTGCAAGAATGACACGAGCCTGCTACATAAAATACAGAAATTCTCTTTTTGTACAGGCGGCAAAAGCCCGGGGAGCCGGAAATTTCCGCATAATGTACATTCACATATTGCCAAACATAATAAGCGAACTTCTTGTAACGGCCACCACATCTTTTTCCATGGCAATTTTAAGCGAATCTGGACTAAGCTATTTAGGACTTGGTGTACAGCCGCCCCACCCAAGTTTTGGCAGAATGCTCAACGATGCCCAGCATTACATTTTTACAAATCCAGCCGGCGTGTTAATTCCCCTTTCATTCCTATGCCTTCTTGTTTCGGGAATTAACCTTATCGGCGATGGAATTTCACAGGTAAACAGAAAATGAAACCTATTCTTTCGATTAAAGACCTTTATGTTGAATTTACCTCTGCAGAAAATTTTCAGGCAGTCAGGGGAATAAATCTGGATATTTATCCTGGAGAATTTGTTGCCCTTGTGGGAGAATCCGGTTCAGGAAAAACAACAGTTTCTTTAAGCCTTATGGATTTACTGCCGGAAAACAGCCGTATTTCTCAGGGGAAAATTGAATTTTCAGGACAAAGCAAATCCATGATTTTTCAGGAACCCATGACAAGCCTGAATCCCCTTATAAAAACTGGAAAGCAGATTGCAGAAGCAGGAATTGCAAAGGGAATGTCAAAAAAACAAGCCCAAATAAAAGCTGTCGAAATTGCAAAGCAGATTGGTCTTACCGATACAGAAAGAATTTTTTCCTCGTATCCTCATGAACTTTCCGGTGGAATTCGGCAAAGAATAATGATTGCCTCTGCCCTGATAACAAATCCTGACCTTCTTATAGCAGATGAACCTACAACAGCTTTAGATGTTTCAACCCAAAATGAAATTTTAAAAATCCTGAAAGAAGCAAACAAAAAAAATGGAACAGCTCTTCTTCTTATAACCCACGACTTTACCGTTGTAAAAAAGCTGTGTACAAGAATTTACATAATGTATAAAGGAAAAATTGTTGAAGAAGGAGAAACAGAAAAAGTTTTTAATTTTCCCTCCCATCCGTACACAAAAGCCCTTATTTCTTCAATTCCAGACCCATCAAAAAAAGGAAAAAAACTGCCTTCCTATTTTGATATGGAATTTGAAGATGAAGAAAATATTTAAACTTTGGAAAATGCCATGACAAATGAATATATCCTTGAATGTGAAAATTTAGTCAAAACATTTGAAACAAACTCCGGCACAGTAAAGGCCACCGACAATGTAACCTTAAAATTAAAACGAGGTGAATGTTACGGTCTTGTAGGCGAGTCTGGCTGTGGAAAATCAACATTAAGCAGTCTGCTCAGTCTGTTAAAACAACCAGACTCTGGAAAAATGTTTTTTGACGGAAAAGAAATTTTTAACGGAAATAAAACAATTTCCAATTCCAAAATAAAACAGTTCCGAAGGCATTTTCAGATAATTTTCCAAGATCCCTATTCTTCTCTTAATCCGAAAATGAAAATCGAAAGTATTCTCGAAGAACCGCTTATAATCCATAAAATCGGAAAATCAAAAGAAGAAAGAAAACGGCTTGTAAACGAAATAAGAATGCTTACAGGACTTCCCCTTAATGTGCTGGAAAAATATCCTTCAGAACTTTCCGGCGGACAGCGGCAAAGGGTTGCCATTGCCAGTGCAATGATTTTAAAGCCAGACTTTGTAATTTGTGATGAATGTGTTTCTTCTCTGGATGTTCTTAAACAGGCACAAATACTGAATCTTTTAAAATCCATGCAGGAATCCATGAACTTAACATACCTTTTTATAAGCCATAACCTTAATGTGGTAGCTTATATGGCCGACAGAATCGGTGTAATGTACAAAGGAAAAATTGTTGAAGAAAACACAACTAGCACGCTTTTAAAAAATCCAGAACATCCGTACACAAAAAAACTTCTTTTGGCCAGCGGATTATTGCAGGAACAGGATATGGACCAGGCTATGAAGCCCCTTTAGTCCACCGCAGGGAGCAAAGCGACCGAAGTGAAAAATATGGGAGTTTACAGTGTTAATTCCCTTTGATTTCAAGATACGGTTCCCATTCTTCTTCGAGCCACTGGATTATCCGGTCTTTTACGCTTTCGATTTTCTGCTTTTTGTTTTTTTCGCGGATTGAACATTCCCACACAACGCAGACTCTCCAGCATTGTTCCCTGTAATACTGAAGATTTTCTGCATCGCGCGCTTTGTTCCGCTGAAATTTTTTCTGCCAGAAACTCTGGTTTGATTTTGGGAAAACGAAATAGCGGCATCCTTCGTGGGCGTGCCAGAAACAGCCGTTTATAAAAATGACGGCATAGTAATGGGGCAGGATTATGTCCGGCTTTCCGGGGTAGCGTTTGTCGCAGATTCTGTACCTGAACCCTTCCCGGTGAAGTGCCTTTCTGATTGCTTTTTCGGGAGATGTGTCTTTTGAGCGGATGCAGGACATATTTTTATGGCGCTGAAGGGGAGTCAAGGTGTCCATAGTTTTATGATAAAACGAAAAGCGGAGTTTGAATATTGCGATGTTTATTTTCCGAATAAATCTGAATGGGTTCCGGTTCTGGAAAGTTCAAGGATAAGCACATCGTCTTTAATCTGGTAAATTAAAAGCCAGTCAGGCCTTATGTGCAGTTCACGATGACCTTTCCAGTTTCCTTCAAGGGCATGGTCACAATATCTTTCTTCAAGAGGCTGGTCGTTTGCAAGTTTTTCAACGGCTTCAGCAAAAAGATTTAAATCATAATGGCGTTTTACAATTTTTTTCATGTCTTTTTTCATTGCAGATGTAAAACGCATTTCATATTTTGTTTTTTTCTTTGAAAATTCCATTATTTAAGCAAAGCCTCCATCATTTCGTGAACATTTGTATATCCTTTGACATTCGGGTCGTTTGCGATTTTGTCGCCTTCGAGCATTGCTTTGATTGTCTTGCGGTTCGGGCGGTCAACTTTGATTTCAAATGGAATGCGTCCTTCGCGTATAACCTGTTTTGTAAAAACATTGTAAAGCCCTGAAACAGTCATGCCAATCTGCTCGCAGAAATTAGAAATAGCAGTTTTATCCTGATCGTCTAAAGTGATTGTAAGGTTTGCCATATTGTCCTCCAAAAAATTGTTTTAAATGCTTTTACAGTTAATATATGTGAAAAATCAGTGAAAATCAAGTGAAAAATATGGGAGTTTACAGTGTTAATTCCCTTTAATTTCAAGATACGGTTGAGTTTGAATTAAATGTTTTTGTCATAAAAGAAAGTTTTATTTTTTCCCAGAAGAAAATTCACGAAGGGTTAAATTTTCTTTTCCAGATAATTGGTTATGGTTTTTTCTATTTTTTCTGAAAGTTCGGAAATGACTTCTTTTGTAAAGTTTGTGCTATCAAATGTCACGGCATTTTTTGGACAGCCGTCTTCAATAAATAAATCGCTTGCACGAATATTAAGGGCTTCTGCTATTGAGTCAATTGTTTCAGGTTTTGGAAATTTGGAAGTTTTACATTCTAGGGATGCTATATAATTTTGATTACAATCACTTTTTTCTGACAATTGCTCCTGTGTGAGTCCTGCTTTTTTTCTGTAATAAATCAAATTTTGTCTGAACGTTTCTCTTAATCCCATTCATTAAGAATAGTTCAGAATAATTTTCAGTAACATTTTCTAATTGTAATAAAAATAACTAGTTATTGCAAAATATGACTATTTGGTAATATAATTTATAGTCAGATTGTATGTTTATTATAAAATTTTAAATAATTCTACAATTCGACAATAACAGGTGTTATATGGCTAAAAAAGAAGTTTCAACCGATTTATGGGTTCACGATTTATTAAAAGAAGCAGGAATAGAACTTGATGCACAGGGCAGTTCAATAAAAGAAATAGACGAGGCTTTAAAATCAGCTTCAAAGCGGGGAACTGGAAAAGCCGGTTTTCCTGAATATGTAGGTGTGGTAAAAGATTTTCTGCTTGTAATTGAAGACAAGGCCAGTTTAAAAAATCATATAAAGCGCGATGCCGACAATTTGATAAGCCTTGAAACAAAAGATGTTACGGATTATGCCGTTAATGGTGCGTATTTTTATGCAAGGCATTTATCACAAAATACTCTTTATAAAAAAATTTTTGCTTTTGGAATTTCCGGGACAGAAAAGAAACATAAAATTACGCCGCTTTTTATAAATGACAGGGGAGATTTATTTGAACTTGAAGATGTGGAATCTTTTATTTCTTTCAATGAAAAAAACATTGATGAATATTATTTGAAAGATGTTTTAAAAGAATCTACAGATACAGAAAAAGAACTTGAAGAAATTTTAGCAGATGCAAAAGAGCTTCACGAACATTTACGAAATTACGGAAACATGAAAGACGAAGAAAAGCCTCTTGTAGTTTCTGGAATTTTACTTGCCCTGCGTGAAAGGGACAATGGGAATTTTTCCATAGACACCTTAATTGGCGATACACAGATTACTGACGGACAGAAAATATATCAAGCAATTGAATCAAGTTTTAAAAGAACAGATTTATCGCCTGTAACAAAAATCGACAAAATACTTTCCCAGTTTACTGTCATTAAAGACAGCATGAAATTGAACGAAATAAATAAAACTTTAAAGAAAACTCCCTTGCGTTTTTTTACAGAATTTCTGGACGAGCATTTATACAAATCAATTAAATACACAAAATCAGCAGAAGATTATCTTGGCAGGTTCTACGGAGAGTTCATGCGGTATTCTGGCGGAAGCGGTCAGACTTTGGGAATTGTTTTAACGCCAAGACATATTACAGAACTGTTCTGCGATTTACTTGAATTGAAAACGACCGACAGAATTTTTGACCCTTGCTGCGGTACAGGAGGATTTCTGGTTGCGGCTTTACACACAATGCTTTCAAAAACAGAAAACGAAAGCGAAAAGCTGAATATCAGAAAAAATCAGCTTTATGGAATTGAGTTAAGGCCGGATATGTTTACGGTTGCCACAACAAATATGATTTTGCGTGGTGACGGAAAAAGTAATCTGCATTGCGATGATTTTCTGATGAAAAACCCGAAACAGCTGCAGACAGAATTTAGGGCAACTGTCGGAATGCTGAATCCACCTTATTCTCAAGGAACAAAAAACGATTCTGATTTGTATGAAATTTCTTTTACGGAACATCTGCTTGATTCACTTTTACCAAATTCAAAATGTGCAGTGATTGTTCCGCAAAGTTCAATGACTGGAAAAACAAATGAAGAAAAGTCGATAAAGGAAAATATCTTGAAGCATCATACTTTGGAAGGTGTAATAATGCTTCAAAAGGACACTTTCTACGGAATCGGCGTAATTCCCTGCATTGCAGTTTTTACAAGCGGACAGCCTCATCCAAAAGACAAAATATGTAAGTTCATAAATTTTGAAGATGACGGTTACAAAGTTGCTCCACACATCGGGCTTTTGGAAACGGAAGCTGCGAAAGATAAAAAACAGCATTTGCTTGATGTGTGGTTTGACAGAATAGAAGCCGAAAATAAATTCTGCGTAAAAACTACAGTTACCCACGAAGATGAATGGCTTCACAGTTTCTACTATTTTAATGATGAAATTCCGGCTCAGGAAGATTTTGAAAAAACTGTAGGCGATTACCTTACATTTGAATTTTCAATGATTATGCAGGGAAGGAAATATCTTTTTGAAGAAGATTCAGAAACCGATGTAAAAAAAAACTTTAAAGACGAATTAGAAAACAGAGAGTGGAGGGAATTTAAGATTTCGGAAGTTTTTAAAACTGAACGTTATAAAGATAAAATCCAAATACCAACAGGAAGCCTTGCCCGCAAAAATGATTTGATTTCTGGCAATGTTCCAAGAATTACTGTAACTTCTAAAAATAACGGTGTTGATAATTTTTGGAATACTGAAAACATACATGTAAAAAACCATAAAAATTTCATCAGTATGTCATTTTTAGGAAATGCTTTTTATCATCCCTATAAAGCTTCTATTGACATGAAAGTTCACGCATTACATTTAAAATCCTTTGAATTGAAAAAGCAAATGGCTTTAATGTTTGTCCGTCTTTTAGAAAACAACTCTAAGGGTAGTAATTATGGAAACCAGTTATCAAGCACAGATTTACCACATAAAAGCATCCTTCTCCCCGTAACATCAACAGGTGAAATTGATTACGAATTTATGGAATCGTATATTCAAAAACTTGAAAATGCAAAACTTGATGAATACAAAAAATACGCAAAAAAACGGATAAATGAAATTTTATTCTCGCAAAAAGTTGATTCTGTAAAACTGGAAGAAAAGAATTGGAAAGTGTTTTTTATTTCTGGAGATGAAGGTGTCTTTAGAATTAAATCGACTTCAAGTGGTATTGATAAAAATAAGTTAAACCTTCAGCCTGGAAAAATTCCATATATTACAAGATCTGATGCTTCTAATGGAATAAATTTATTTTTGACAGAAAGACAGCAAACAAAATATAAAATTGACTCTGGAAATTGCATTACTATCGGGCTTGATACACAAACAGTTTTTTATCAACCTTACAATTTTTATACTGGTCAAAATATTCAAGTTTTAACTTATGATAATTGTGGTAAGGAAAATGCTTTATTCATTTTAAAACTTATTCAGTTACAATTAGCAAAATTTAATTGGGGTGGAAATGGGGCAACTCTTGGCAGGCTTTCCGGAACAAAAATTCTACTTCCTGCAACTCCATCAGGTGAACCGGATTATTTGTTTATGGAAAATTACATCAGGAAAATAATGCTGGAAAAATATTCTGAATATCTGGCTTTCAAAAAAGAACCGGTCTATTCCATCAATCCAAACACAGGCAGTTTAATTGCAGCCGATTCTTTGCAGTAGCGATGTGAAGTGCGCCGAAGGCGGCCACTGGACTGAGCGAAGCGAGGGAAGCGGCTGGAGCGAAAGCGGAACACGGAACATAGCGACGGCAACTTGTTGCCGGACTGCCCGAATTTTTATTATAATTCCCCCGATTGATGCATCAATTCTGAAGCAGCCATTTCCAGACTGGAATGACTTCTATCAGAACTCCATCGACAGTCAGTTCCTTTTCTTCTTCGTAAGTAATGATTATAAATCTCTTTGCTTCTTTTAAGCTTTTGGCTGCTTCTGCAAGAGCACGGGTTTCTCTATCGCTAGAAATATTTGAAACAGAATAAGCAACCTGAATCACCTCGCCTGATTCTTCAATATAGAAATCTGCGTCAATATTCTGACCTTTAAGATAATAGACATTGTCATGATATTTATTCCAAAGATTAATCGCAACAAGGTTTTCAAGCAGTCGCGGTTCTTCTTTGTTCAAAAAAAGATTTAAAAGGCCGTTGTCGTTAAAGTAATATTTTGGTGTTGTTTCTTTATCAGCAAATTTTGAAAAATAATTTCTGATAGCAAAGATTAAAAAAGATTGCCGGGCATACTCCACATAATCTATGACAGCATCTTTGCTGATATTTACACCTATTGATTTTAAAATATTGTGTAATTTTGAATAAGAAATTTCATCCTTCACTGATTCTGCGATTTTTTTCATTAAGAGGCGTAAACCATTAGTATTACGAATGGCGTTTCTGGCTGCTATATCTCCAAGAAGAATTTTTTGATAGATGCTTGATACATATTCCCGCTTATTTTTATATTCAATACTTTCCGGGAAGCCTCCAAAGTAAAAATAACTTTGCATTTCCCTTTTGATTTTTCCGCTGTTCTTTGTAGAAAGAATTGTTTTGTCAGAATAATCAATATTTTTTGCTTTTAAGAATTCCCTGAAATTGAATGGCGTAACATATTCTGTAAGATACCGGCCGCCCAATCTGCTTTCAATTTCGGCGGAAAGCATTTTTGCATTGCTTCCTGTGATAAATGTATGTTCTTTTGAATCTGCCATACGGCGGGCAAACTTTTCCCAGCCTTCAATATTTTGAATTTCATCAAGAAAAAACCATCCTTTTTTATCTGACATTTCTGCCTGAACTGAAAGAATGTCATTAAAATCATTTAGGGAGAATTCAGAAAGACGCTCATCTTCAAAATTAATATAGATAATCTGATTCCAGTCGGTTCCTGATGCGACCAAATCCTGTACAATTTTATACAGCAGGGTTGATTTACCGGCTCTACGAAGACCAATAACAACATAATTTGCGTTAATATCAAATTCATATTCACGATTAACAATCTGAAAATTTTTTATAATTTCATGCTGATCGTATATAACTGTTTTCAGTAAATTATGATTCATTTTACTTTGCCCTTCATTTGTGTCGAGTATATTAGACAAAAACTGCGCTATATTGTCGAGTATAATCGACAGTGCGGAGGCGTGTCAATTTAACGATGGCAAGTTTTGAATCGTTTTTCTGAACAGAAGAAACGAATTTATGAAAAATCGCAAAATAAATTGTATACTATAAATATGAAACGGGTGATTTTACAACAATGGAACGCGAGCTTGCTTATTGACTTTTATGGGAGGAAAAATGGAACTTTACACACAGCGTTTAATTTTACGACGGTGAAACGAAAACGATGCTGAAAATTTATTTGAATACGCAAAAGACCCAGATGTAGGACCTGTTGCCGGGTGGCCAGCGTACAAAAGTGTTTCGGAAAGTCTTGAAGTTATAAAAAATGTTTTGTGCGGTTCTGCGTGTTTTGCAATCTGCTTAAAACCTTGCAATCTTGCAATCGGCTGTATTGAACTTAAACTGAACGGAACTATTGATATGACTGACCGCGACGACGAATGTGAAATGGGCTTCTGGCTTGGAAACAGTTTATGCAGCTCTCATTTAACATAAAAAAATAGCCGCCAAAAGAAAGTTTTCGACACTTTTTGGTGGCTAATTTATCAATCGTGGAGATACCCCAAAAAGAAGAAAACATCATGATTACCTGTGTTCTGATGGTATAAGACCAGCTATTTTCAAGATAGAAAGAATTGATTATAGGAACTGTAAAGATAAATGATATAATTAAGGCAATGCAGAAGCACCGAGAAAAAAACGGAATAAGGACAATCGGTTTTCAACAAATATATCTTCAAATAAAAAAATTTACATGTGCCTTTTTAATATTTTTTTTACAAAATCATAAAAATGAATGTATAATTAAAGTAATGAAAAAGTTTATAAAAAAAGGAAAAGCTTTTCTTCTTAGAAACAGTGTTTCTGCATTTGAATTCGACTGCGTACATTCAGAAGTAAACAAAACAAATAAAAATCTTCTGCAAATCTGTTCTTTTGTAACGGCACTGCTTTTTTTTCTTTTAAGCCTTTTTTCTCTTGTTTTTTTCCGCTCAACTGCTTTCCGTAGTTTTTTTGAATATTTTGCAGCATTTTTTGTATTTTTATTTTTTTACTTTGCAATAAGCTTTCTACCCGAAAAAAAAATTCATCTTGTTACGCCGTTAATGTACGGTTTTATAATTTCCTTAAGCCTTTATTCAATTTATATTGGAATTTTCAACAATCTTCACAATTCTGATGTAGTTTTCTTTGTTTTTGCATTTGCCTTTCCCCTTATTTTTGTAGACAGATTCCAGCGCATTTTCAGCGTTTCCTTTTTTTTAAATCTTCTTTTCTGCCTTTCTTCCCTGTTTTTTAAGGAATTTCCACGAAACAGATCCGATGTTTTTTACTCTGTTATTTTTTACTTTATGAGTATGCTCCCAAACCTTTACCTTACAAAAATAAGAATCCGGGAATTCAGTTTAAGACAGATTATCGAAAGTGAAAGGGACACCGACGAGCTTACAGGCCTTTTAAATAAGGCAGCTCTTATTCGGGAAGCAAAGAAAAACATAAATGCTACAAAAAACGGAATCCTTATAATTATGGATTTGGACTATTTTAAAAATGTAAACGACACTTACGGACATTTTACCGGCGATAATGTACTTAAAATGGTAAGTGTGGCTATCCGGCAAATTTTCCGTTCTTCAGATGTAATGGGGCGTTTTGGAGGCGATGAATTTATTGTTTTTATGGCAAATACGCAAAGAACGGATATTGCCCAGCAACGATGCAACCAGCTTTTGGAAAAATTAAATTCAACAAAAATATTTCCAAACGATCCTAACAATAGCACAACAATTCACGCCAGTTTGGGCTTTGTTCTGTATTCCTGCGAAAATGATTTTGATTCACTTTTCAAAAAGGCAGACAAAGCCCTGTATCAGGCAAAAAAAGACGGTAAAGACAGAGCCTGCCAGTACGATTCCTCTATGGAAGAATAATTCTGCTCTGCTCCACAAAACAGCCTATATTTCCAGAAAAAGCGGAAGATCAGGTTTATAGCACGGTAAATCTATGGTTTTAATCTTAAAAAGATTTGCTTTGTACCGGTTAATAATTTTTTCTGCATTTGCGCCTTTTTTATTCAGACGGGCAAGTTCATTTACTTCGTGGTATGTATAACCAAGATTGTCTTCGTCGGTTTTTCCGCACATACCGTCGCTTGGGGCTTTGTCCATAAGAAAATCCGGCAGTCCGAGAAATTTTCCTACAGCAATAACTTCTTCTGTGGTAAGCATTCTTATAGGTGCAAAATCACCGGCAGAATCACCGTAAAAAGTAGAATACCCCTGTAAATCTTCGCTTAAATTGCATGTGTTGGCAACGCGGCAGTTTCCCAGTTGAGCAGCAACTCCGTACAAAACAGACATTCTTATGCGGGCTGGTGTATTAGTGTTGAAGGCAGGAGCAAATTCGTTTCCGTCAGCAATAATTCCGCCTTTAACAAAAGCATTTTTAAGACCAGTAACGGCATCGGCAATATTAACCATAAAATTTTTTATTCCTAAATGAGATACAAGAGCCTTGCTGTCGGAAATATCTTTTTGTTCCCCATTCGGCATAAGAACACCAATAACCCTTTCAACTCCAAGAGCGTGAACAAGAAGAGCTGCAACGGTAGAAGAGTCTTTTCCCCCGGAAATGCCCACAACAGCCTTTGTTTCAGAATTTCCGTTAGCTGTAAACCAATTTTTTAGCCAGCAGGTAAGTTCATCAACAGTCTTTTCAACAGAAAATTCATAATCCATAAAAGCCTCCAAAACCAAATCAGACATAAAATGTACAAAAATTATTGGCGGCATAAATTTACAGAAGAATTTAAACAGAAACAATATGTTTTAAGAAGAATTCCATACTGAAAAGCAGCAGAAACAGCAAAATTTCCTCTATAGAATTTTTTTCGCAATAGAGATAGTATTAAAGATACTTATGTATGAGTCTGGCGAAGATTATCTTGAAGCAATTTTGATTCTCAAAAACAAAAACGGTTTTGTTCGTTCTGTTGATATTGCAAAACACCTTGGTTTTTCAAAGCCCAGCGTAAGCAGAGCAATGTCAATTCTGGAAAAAGACGGCTACATAGAATTCGGTCTGGGAAACATGATAAATCTTACGGAAAAAGGCAGCGAAAAAGCCGAAGACATTTATTCCCGACACCGGCTCCTTACAAAATTCCTTGTAAAAATTACGCAAATTCCAGAAGAACAAGCCGAAAAAAATGCCTGCCGAATTGAGCATGTTGTGGATTCAGAAGTAATTGAAGGCATAAAAAAGTGGATGAATGCACAATAACTTCAGTTTTTACTGCAGTTACAGCATCCCTTGTTTCCGCCACAGCCAATGCATCCTGAACCGCCGTTTTTTCTGGCATTTATTTTTGTTTTCACTATGTAAAAAACCGCACAAAAACAACACACGGCTACAATTCCACCAATTAAAAAATCAATCATTTTTACTCCCTTTGTTAGCATAAACTAACTTTAGCAAAATGTAAATACATAGCGGGCGTTGCGGGCGGCGCTTGAGCCCGCACGGTGGGTAGCGGACAAGTCGAAGGCTTGGAAGCGTAGGGCGGTTGTCCGCCCTCCTTTATAAATCATTTGTAAAATTTCCAGATTTAGAATAAAATATGTTAAATTCTGGCTTTTCCTAAAACACAAAAGGAAGCCAAATATAAATTTCCGGGGTACAACTATATGAAAAAATTCATGGACAAAAATTTTCTGCTGGAAACAAAAACAGCTCAGAAACTTTTCGAAGCCTGCAAAGACGAACCTCTTTGGGACTATCACTGTCACCTTATTCCTGCACAAATTGCAGAAAATAAAAAATTCAAAAACCTTACAGAAATCTGGCTTGGTGGCGACCATTACAAATGGCGTCAGATGAGAACTTACGGTATTTCCGAAGATTACATTACAGGCGACAAACCAGACTACGAAAAATTCCTTAAATGGGCAGAAACAATCGAACATTTAATCGGAAACCCTCTTTACCATTGGACTCATCTTGAGCTTCAGCGTTATTTTGGAATTTACGAGCCACTTACTGTAGAATCGGCTCCACGCATCTGGGAAAAGGCCAATGCCATGCTCCAGACAGATGAACTTTCTGTAAAAGGCATTTTTGAAAAATTCAATGTTTATGCAGTAGGTACAACAGACGATCCTATTGATTCTCTGGAATACCACAAAGCTATTGCCGAAGGTTCAGCACAAATCGGCAAAATCAAAACAAAAGTACGCCCTTCATACCGTCCAGACAAAGCCATCAACATCAATCTGCCTACATACAAAGACTATATTGCCAAACTTTCCGAAGTTTCCGGCATTGAAATTAAAACTTCTGACGATGTTATAGCTGCCCTCATCAAACGCCTTGATTTCTTTATCGAAAACGGATGCAAAGCTTCAGACCATGCTCTGGAATATCCGCCATGCAAAGTTGATACAGACGCAAATATCGATGCAGTTGTAGCACGCGCCCTTAACGGCGAAGTTATTTCCGAAGCTGAAGCCGAAGCCTACAAAACAAAAATTCTTGTTGCCCTTGGACGCGCTTATGCAGAAAGAGGCATTGTTCAGCAGTGGCACATGAACGCAATCCGCGACAACAACAAGGCAATGTTTGCAAAACTCGGTCCAGATACAGGCTTTGACGGTTCCCACGACAAACCTATGGCAGAAAATCTTGCAGGTCTTCTTTCTTTAATCGAAGCAGCCGGCGGTACACCAAAAACAATCCTCTATACTCTTAATCCAAAAGACTACTACTCCATTGGAACAATTATGGGTTGCTTCCAGGGAAGCGGCATAAAAGGCAAAATTCAGATGGGTTCAGGATGGTGGTTCTGCGATCACAAAGACGGAATGGAACAGCAGATAAAAGTTTTGGGAAATCTTGGAATGATTCCTGCATTCGTAGGTATGCTTACAGACTCCCGCTCATTCCTTTCTTACTCCCGCCACGAATATTTCCGCCGTATTTTGTGCAACATAATCGGAACTTGGGTAGAAAACGGTGAGTATCCAAACGACATGAATATGCTTACAAAAATCGTAAAAGACATAAGTTTTGGTAATGCCCTTAACTACTTTGGCGAATAATCAATTCTAAAAAACAACAAAAAAAGCTGCCGACAATTTTTTGAAGTGCACCCCAATTATTGGACACTTTAACTAGGCTGATTTTAAGGACTGA
>SAMEA3663036__coassemble_448_pt1 | contig 19506 bp, 16 predicted proteins | sample SAMEA3663036__metabat2_low_PE_004 | metagenome-assembled genome bin SAMEA3663036 (sample SAMEA3663036) | pig gut metagenome | biome: pig gut; feature: pig-associated habitat; material: faeces | place: France | collected 2012 | reverse complement strand
AGCACCTTCAACAAGAGTTTTAGCATCGCCGAGTCCAAGACCAAGAAGTTCTTTAACAGCTTTAATAACTGCAATCTTTTTAGCAGCATCGAAACTGTCCAAAGTAACTGTAAATTCAGTCTGTTCTTCTTCAGCAGGGCCTGCGGCAGCTGGACCTGCAGCAACAGCAACAGCTGCTGTAACACCAAATTTTTCTTCCATTGCTTTAACAAGTTCTGAAGCTTCGAGAACTGTCATATTTGCGATTGCGTCAAGGATCTGATCCTGTGTAATTGCTGCCATATTATCTTCTCCTTAAAATAGGCAGAGTCGTTTATAAAAACAACCCAAAATATTTGTGCGGCCGGAACAAACTGAACCGGTAGTTCCGCATTTATTTTCAGGGACAGTCGACAGCTATTGAAGCCTGACCCTGTATTAAATACCAGTAAAATAAAAAAACTACGCCCTTTTTACAATTAAGGGAACAGAAATACTAGGCATTTCCTTCTTCAGTTTTTTTATCCACATAAGCCTGCAAAGTAGCGGCGAGTTTCTGAACAGGGCCGTTGATTGCAGACATGAGCATAGCAATAAGCTGTTTTTTGCCAGGAACTTTTGAATATGCTTCGATTTTTTCCTGATCATAAATTTCGTTACCGATGTAACCACCCTTAACAACAAGAGCAGGAGCATCTTTTGCAAAATCGAAAAGAACTTTTGCAGCTTCGTTACTGTCTTCTTTAACCATTACAACAGCTGTAGGGCCTTTAAGATAGTCAGAAACATTTTCGATTTTTAATTCTTCAAAAGCAACACGAGCAAAATTATTCTTTACAACCTTAAAAGGTGCTTCATGTTCGCGGAGTTTATCTCTTAAAGCAGAAAGCTGTTCTACAGAAAGACCGCGGTATTCAGCGAAAATAAAGTCATTGTACTCAGAAAAAGCTTTTTTTGTTTCTTCAATAGCCGCTGTTTTAGCAGGCTGGAGTTTTTTTGCCATAATTGCCATAGATTATGCCTCCTCCTTAGCGTTCACCCAGACACCAGGGCCCATAGTTGAACTTACTGATACAGAGCGTACAAAATCAGATTTTGCATCAGCAGGCTTCTTGCGGTCAAGTTCAGAAAGAAGAGTAGAAATGTTTTCTGCAACTTTTTCTGCGTCCATAGAAACCTTACCTACAGCAATGTGGATAATGCCCTCTTTGTCGGCACGGAATTCCGTACGGCCTTTTTTAAGTTCGCTTATAGCGTGAACAAGATCGTTTGTAACTGTACCTGTTTTTGGGTTAGGCATAAGACCTTTACGACCCAAAACCATACCAAGACGGCCTACATCCTTCATCATGTCTGGAGTAGCAACGGCAACATCAAATTCGAGCCAGCCACCCTTTACCTTTTCGATATATTCAGTAGAACCAGCATAAGTTGCACCGGCATCCAAAGCTTCTTTTACCCTTTCTTCAGAACAGAATACAAGAACTTTCTTTTCGGCAGTAAACTGATTAGGGAAAACCAAAGTATCGCGGATAGTCTGGCTTTTTCCAAGACGAAGAGCAACATGAAGTTCCACGGTTTCATCAAATTTTACAAAATGAAGATCTTTTACGACTTTGCAAGCCTCTGAAACAGAGTAGAGTTTCTGTGCATCATATTTTTTGAGTGCTTCAGCATATTTCTTTCCGTGTTTCATTATTCTTCCTCCACTTCTACACCCATACTGCGGGCAGTACCGGCGATAATCTTTTTGGCGGCTTCTACATCATTTGCATTAACATCAGGAAGTTTTGTAGTTGCAATTTCTGTAAGCTGAGCCTGTGTAAGTTTACCTACTTTATCGCGGAGAGGATTTCCTGAACCTTTGGCAAGTCCAAGAGCCTTTTTAATAAGAACAGCAGCTGGAGGTGTTTTGAGGATAAAAGTAAAAGACTTGTCCTGATAAACAGTAATAACAACAGGGATTATAAGTCCCTTTTCCATGTTCTTAGTTCTGTCGTTGAACTGCTGAACAAACATTGGTGCAGATACACCGTGAGGTCCCAGTGCAGGGCCGATTGGTGGGGCCGGAGTTGCCGCTCCTGCCGGGCACTGCAATTTGATGACAGCTGTAACCTTTTTTGTAGCCATTTTGAAGCTCCCTTAATTGGTGTCGGACTGGAGGTTATAAAAACACTCCGTCACTAGCGAAATACCTTTGTCCAACGGACTTGTATTTCTTCCAAATATAGGAAAAGAAACTGCCTTGCGGTAATTTCTTATTCTATGCACAAAATATTTATGAAAACAGTTTATATAAGTTTTTCAACCTGAAGAAGATCAACTTCCACTGGAGTTGCACGACCAAAAATCTGAACCATAACACGAAGTTTTCCTTTTGTAGAATCGATTTCTTCCACAGAACCTGAAAAACTTGCAAAAGGACCATCGGTAATTTTAACCTGATCGCCGACAGCATAATTCTGTTTAATTCTAGGAGATTTTTCGCCTTTAATGTCGCCAGATTTAAGGAGAAGACTTTTTGCTTCTTCTGGAGAAATAGGACGCGGACGCTCAGAAGGATTCGTACCTACAAAACCTGTAACTCCCTGAACTCGGCGAATGGAAGCACAAACATCTTTCCAGCCGATTTCCGGTAAATCCATTTCCAGCATAATGTAACCAGGCAGAATGAGGTTTTTCTTGGACTTTTTCTTACCGTCTTTTATTTCGATAACTTCTTCTACAGGAACTTTTACATCACTAACAACGGAAGAATCCAATTCACCAGCATCGAGCATCATTCTGACTGTACGCTCGATTTTTCTTTCAAAGCCATTATATGTATGAACTATATACCAATTTTTTGACATGAACGAACCAGCCTTAAAAATTAAGATGCTGAAAATAAAAGACGCATACCAGCAGAGAACAGCATGTCTAAGCCACCGAGGATAACAGCGATAATAATTGATGAAACGATAACAACCTTTACAGATGAAACCACATCCTGTTTTGTCGGCCATACAACTTTTTTAAGTTCTGCACGACATTCTTTTATAAAATCAGTTACCTTTGCCATAACAATCCTCTACATAAAAAACTTACAGGCCGGGCAAGACTCGAACTCGCGACACTCGGTTTTGGAGACCGATGCTCTACCAACTGAACTACCGACCTAAAAAAAATAAAATAAAATAAACCCCACAAAATTAAACTGCAGGATTATTTTTTTTCTGACAGACTCGACATCATGCCAAAGCCTGCCAGAATATAAAAAAAACGGAAGGCTTATTTTGCCTTACATTCTTTATGCAAAATTTCTTTACGGCAGAAAGGACAATACTTGTTCTTTTCAAGTTTGCCTGTGATATTCTTGCGGTTTTTCGTTGTAGTGTAATTTTTTCTTTTACATTCTGTACACTGAAGAGCAATAATATCAATTGCAGTCTTTTTCTTGCTACCCATTTTATATTCTCCTAAAATATGAAGTTATATTCTGTTTTGTCCAAGCTCTTGAGCGGGATCGGACCGCTGACCTCATCGTTACCAACGATGTGCTCTGCCAACTGAGCTACAAGAGCAGATTGTACCGACGCGTTCAAATACTCTAATCAGTCAACGGTTTTTAGTCAAGTGCAAAAACAATTATTTTCGGATTATTATAGTATTTTCACTTCTTTTGTGCTATATTTTTTTCGGGTTTTTTGCAAAAAAAATCAACTTATTTACCTGTACGACATTCTGTTTTAGCATGGCGAAATAAAGCAAAATCCGCCCTTATTTTATTTTTGAGGTAGTTTTTATGAAAGACATGAACGCACTTATTGAAGGAATTCTTGATTCTTACAACAGGGAAGGCGGCATTAACACTGCCGGAATAAACAGTTTTCCAAACAGAGAAAATGTTGTTACCGTGCTGAACGACCTTCAATGTCTTGTTTTTCCGGGCTTTAAAACTGCTGAAGAAATTGACCGGGAAAACCTGCGCTATATTACAGGACAGAGGGTAAACAGAATCATTACAATGCTTACAAGAGAAATTCAAAAAGCTCTTATTTACGAAGTTTCGGTCTGCAAAAGTGTGGAAAACGGAAACAGAATAGAAGAATCTCATTGTTTTGGACTGGCAGAAAAAACTGCATTGGCTTTGATTGAGGCAATTCCTGAATTACGAAGGCAGATTCATCTTGATGCACGGGCTGCCTATAACGGAGATCCGGCTGCAAAAAGCGATGAAGAGGTTATTGTATGCTATCCTGGTCTTGAAGCCATTATTGTTTACAGGCTTGCTCATTTTCTATATACATGCGGTGTTCCTGTAATTCCAAGAATAATGAGCGAATACATTCACGGAAAAACCGGAATTGACATTCATCCGGGAGCCTGCATTGGTGAAAGTTTTTTTATTGACCACGGAACAGGCGTTGTTATAGGTGAAACTACTGTAATCGGAAAAAATGTAAAAATTTATCAGGGTGTAACACTTGGAGCACTTAGTGTAAAAAAAGATCTTCAGAATAAAAAAAGACATCCTACTATTGAAGATAATGTTACTATTTATGCAAATGCAACAATTTTAGGCGGAAAAACCGTAATAGGTCATGATGCAATAATTGGCGGCAACACATGGCTTACAGAATCTGTTCCTGCCAATTCCATTAAAAACTAACGACAGATTTTTATAACTCTGCTGCTGAAAAACTCTTGAACACAAAAAAACAGCCTTTTCTAAGAACAACGTTCCTAAAAAAGGCTGCCGTCCAGCAAGCTGGACATCGGAGAGAGTTTATCAGCTTTTTTACAAGCTGTTTATAGTATGCACATATTCATAAAAAAAGGCAAGTGAAAAATACAATTTATTATCTACCCCCCCCCTATAATAAAATGTTATATTTTCGATATATGCATGTTCCTGAAACTGCCTGGATTATTTTGAATTCGGCTTTGGCCCTGTACTTTTAGAAATTGCATCGTATGCCTGTGCCGATTGTTGCTGGGTTATGAGCCTGCAAACCTCCAAAAAAATCAGTTTCTAAAATCTTTTTCAAGTAAATCTGTTATAAACATGTGTCCCGGTGCGTGAGTAATGCAAAAATCTGGTTTTGAGTTCATTACAACACTTTGGGGAGTAACGCCACATGCCCAAAAAACAGGAAGTTCCCCTTCCCGGATTGTGCTGGCTTCTCCAAAATCTGGTATAGAAATGTCTTTTATTCCTATGGCAGAGAGATTTCCTATGTGAACGGGGCTTCCGTGAACTTGAGGAACCTTCTCCGTTATTGTTACGACTTGTGGTATTTGGAAAGAAGGAATTGGCCGCATGGAAACTACAAGTTTTCCTGAAAAAATTCCCGCAGGATTTGTATCTATGTTCGTAATGTACATTGGAACATTGTGGTTTTCGGAAATATTCCTTACATCAATTCCCCCGTCCATAAGAGCCGACTCAAAAGAAAAACTGCATCCTATAACAAACGCAACAAGATCATCTCTCCAGAGTGAACTTACATCCTCTGTTTCTGCCACTAATTTTCCATTGACATTTTTACAAAAAAAATAACTTCACAACAAAAGCTGGAAACGCATTATAATGCGAAAACCCCTGGATGGAATCTTGTTATGAATTGTCTAAAATGACATTTTTCGTTAGAATGTCAGATATGAATACTTTGGTTGCACTCTGTGCCATCGGTGCAGAAAAAATTCTTGGAAACGAAATAAAACTTTTAGGTTATACTCTCTGCGGCAATGCACCGGGGCGTGTTCTTTTTTACGGCGACGACAACGCTCTTTTCCGTGCAAACCTGTGTCTTAGAACGGCCGACCGGGTTTACCTTCTTATGGCAAAATTCACAGCCCTCGACTTTGACCAGCTTTTTGACGGTGTTTACTCTGTAAACTGGCAGGATTTTTTCAAAAAAGATTCCAGAGTTACAATCGACAAAGTACGCGTTTTTAAATCAAAACTAAATTCTGAACATTCAATTCAGGGAATGGTTCAAAAGGCAATATACAAAAAACTTCAGGACAAATGGAACATGTCTTCCATGCCGGAATCCGGCGAAAAAAGCGATGTTCGAATTTACATAGACGAAAACGAAGTGCTAGTTCTTCTCGATTTAAGCGGTCTTCCCCTCCACAAACGGGGTTACCGCACAGAAGGAGGAATTGCCCCTCTGCGAGAAACAACAGCCGCCGCCCTTCTTCAGCTTATGATGTGGAAACGGAAAATTCCTTTTCACGACCCATTCTGCGGGTCTGGAACACTCCCCATCGAAGCAACTCTTTATGCCTTTAATGTTGCACCGGGTTTTGGCCGAAGGTTTGCTCTGGAAAATCTTCCAATTTTCAACAAAGAAAAAGCCGAAGAAATAAAAAAACAGGAAGCAGCAAAAATCCGCACCGATGTAGAAGTCCGCATTACAGGAACAGACATAGACCCGGCAGCAATACAGCGTTCACGGATAAATGCCGAACACGCCTGCGTTATGGCCGGAAGAGCTTTAAAATCCATTGGCAAAGATGCCCATTTGTGGCGGCCAGATTTTCAGGTAAGCAGCTTTAAAGACATACAGGCTCCTTTTGAAAACGGAATGTTAATCTGCAATCCGCCTTACGGCGACCGCCTTGGGGACGAAAAACAGGCAGAAGAACTTTACAGCCAGATGTCTTCCCTTTTTCAGGATTTTACCGGCTGGAAAATCGGCGTAATCACCTCCCACAAAAAATTTCAGGAAAGCATAGGCCGATACGCTTCAACATTAAAAAGCATAAAATCCGGCAATCTGGACACAATTTTCTACATGTACGACGGAACAGAAAAACAAAAAAACCGTTCCCAGTCAAAAAAACAGAAAAGTTTTTCCAGCGAAAACAAAAAATCAAAATTCACCAGAAAAACTGAAACAAAAAACAGCACAAACGAAAAGGATTATTTTTAATGGCAATTATTGTCGAACACGAAAAACGAAAAAAAGAAATTCTTGAAAAGTCCATGGAATTATTCTGCAAGGAAGGATTCGACGATGTAACTTTCCAAAAAATCGCCGACGCCTGCGGAATAACAAGAACAACTTTATACATTTATTTCAAGAACAAGCACGAAATATTTAATTTCAGCATAAAACAGGCTTCCTCCATAATGGAAGCAAAATTCTTAAAAATAATAAAAGACCCCTCATTAACATCAGAACAATGCCTGCGCCGACTAACTTCAAAAGCCGTAGACATTTGCCTTGCCAACAAATCACTTTTTATAATACTTGTTCCCTATCTTTTAGGGTTAAAAAAGTCAGGAGAAAATGTAGACGAAAGAATCCGCCGCCGCACAATAAAAATAAACCACCTTTTCAGCCTTATAATTATCCGCGGACAAAAATCAGGAGAATTTAAGGATGCAGGCATAAAAGAATCCCACGAACTTATTTACAGCATTATCGAAGACTTTGTATTCAGGCTGTCAATAATGGATTCGCCGGACCCGGAAATAACAAAATCAGTGTTAAATCTGGCCATCGACAGCCTTGTTATAAAAAAATAGACCTACATTCCAACATCAAGAACAGTTTTAAAATCTCCTGCACCGCTTTCAGAAACAAAAACAGACTTTACGCTTTTAGAAATATCAAAACCGTTTTCAGGCTGCTTCTGCTTCGGAACAAAAATAGGAGAATCTTTTGGTTTGGCGGTAGAAAGTCCGTCTTTATCGGTATAACAGTTTTCATTTTCATCTACATCATAAATATAAAGGCACGAAGAAACACCATCCAAAAGTACCGGAACAGTATAATAATAGCGCCTGTATTTTTCCGCAGTTTCTTCTTTTTTCAAAATGCCCGTAAGCCCAATAACTTTTACATTTACATCAAGAAATTCATCAGAAAAAACTTTCTGCAAATCAAGAGAAGGCTCTCCTGCATTAAAAATATTCTTTGTAGGATCAAGGGGATCAACACCAGAAGGCTCAGAAAAAAGAGTAAAAGGCCTCCAGAAAGCTCCGTTGTCGTAAATTACAGCCAGTTCTTCAAAATCACTAGGACTTTTAGCTTCGGTGCCAAGATTCATAATGTATTTTAAATCCCTGTCATTCCATGTATATTTTAAAACAGGATCGGTTACATCAATTTTAGCTTCTCCCTTGCCATTTCCCGGCATAACTTTTGTATAATTAGAAAAAGAATAGGAAACGCCGTCAAAATACCTTATCTGATACCTGTAAAAAATACTTGGATCTTTTTCAGTAAAATAATCCTGAAACATAAACGACTCAGGAAGTTTTTTTTCATCGTTGGGAACAATCTGACCAATATTCTGTCTGTCAACAACTTCCTTAAAATCCGAAGTTAAACTTTTTTCCCGAAAAATATTTGCGTACTTCATGTCGGCAATAGGCTCAGAAGAAAGATTATAGGCATTATCACCGTCAGCTGCTTCAAGTTTCGGCTGCGGCAAAAGTTCATCTTCCACATCGTTAATCCTGCAGGAATAAAAAATATTTACAATAACGCCAAAAGCCATTACAAGCGAAATAATCCCAAATAGCCTCTTCATCAAAAACCTCCAGAAAATTTGCAGACACAACACGCAAATTCCCTCATAAAATTTTCGGAGAAAAATAAAATAAATCTTAGATTTTTTTAGAAAAATACGGGCGCATTTGCTCATGTTTTACATTCGCAAACCAGGCTATCCGCGAGCACTTTCGTTGTCGTGCTCGTTTCCATTCCGCTAATCGCTTCATCCCAGCCACCAGGCTAAAGCCTTATGTCCGGGACGCTTCGCGTGGCTACTATCCTTTGCGCGGTATAAATTTACAATGATACAAACCCTGAAAGTTCCATAAGTTTCCGGTCAATTCCAGCTTTTCCAGATTTTAAAAATGCCGTAACAAATGGACGGCCTAAAAGAACTTTATCTGCGCCAAAGGCAAGGGCAGTAACCACATCTACCGAAGAACGCACGCCGCCATCAACCCACAAATTCTGTGAATAGCGGTGAATTTCTTTTCCATAATTCTGCAAAAACTCTGCTGTAGAGCCAATACGGGTTTCTACCCTTCCCCCGTGATTTGAAATATACGCAATTTCCGGTTTTACTTCCCTTAATAAATCAATGTCTTCAGGATAAAAAATTCCTTTAAGGGCAAAATCTATATTTTTCCCAGAAAGAAAATCCTTAACCTCCAGAAGCTGGCCGGCAGATTTTTTTTCCAGCGGCACAAGGTTTTCCATGGTTTTTATTGCGTAAGAATCAATATCAATTCCTATTGTTTTTGCATAAGGAAGAACCATTTTTATGTGTTCAAAGAGTTTTTCTTTTTTAAAGGGCTTTATAAAAAAATTTGCCTTAAAACTGCTTTCGGTTTTCCGGATTTTTTTTACGCTTTCAATGCCGTATTTAAGTTTTTCGTCGGGGAATCCATCGCCAACACAAAAATCAATTCCTGCAGAATGAACACACTCAAAAATGCTGCTGTAATAATCTTCTTCGTTTTCAAAACCAATATTTTCTACCGCACCTGTTATGGGGGCAAAGGCAATTTTAGAAAGGATTTTATCTTCCGGTTTTTCAAGATAATTTACAAATACAAGGGGATTTTCTTTTCTTAAAACTTCCCAGCCGTCGCAGTTAAGCCAGAAATTTATATTTCGATTAACTCCGCCCATTCCCGGAACCTGCGCAATGCATCCAGTTCCGTTACAGACAGGACAAAAATGGCATTTAAACTCAGACATCAGCCTATAATATTCAAAAAAAGCATTTCCCGCAATGCAGAACACAAACAGATCTTCTGGTCGCAACTGTTCAGTGCAAAAAAAATCCGGCGGCGGCTGATTCTAAAAAGAAAATACAGCACACTGCCGGAAAAAAAAGAGAATAACTAACCTTAATTTCGAGTTATAATCGTGGCAAGGATAGTAGGGGCGGCGAAGCCGTTTCGAAGCGTAGCGTAGGAATGTAGCGACAGCGGAACCCCGAATAGCCTGATTTTTGCAAAGCAAAAAGCCACCCAAAATATAAAAAAACAAAACTCGAAATTAGGGCTAACTAGTCTTTACTGTTTTTATAGGCATCAAATTCTTCAAGCATCTGACTGTTTTTATTTTTGTCGAAAAGTGAAACAACAACGGCAAGCAAAAGACATACTAAAAAGCCCGGAACAATTTCGTAAAGGTCAAAAATTCCGCCCTTCAACTGATGCCATGTTACAACAGTAATTCCTCCACCAAGAAGACCGGCAACAGCACCTTTGCATGTCATACCACGCCAGTAAATTGCCAGAAGAACAAGAGGTCCGAAAGTTGAACCAAAACCAGCCCAGGCATACGAAACAAGACTAAAAATAGACGAATTCGGATTAAGGGAAAGAAGAAGGGCAACAGCGGCAATTATAAACACCGTAAGGCGGCTTACTCTAAGAACAGACTGCTCATCAGCATTTTTATTTATAATTCCTTTATAAATGTCCTGACCTACAGCAGAAGAAGCTGCAAGAAGCTGAGAGTCGGCAGTAGACATGGAAGCAGCAAGAATTGCACAAAGGAAAATTCCTGCAAGAAAAGGCGGATACATTTTCTGCATTGTGGCAGAGAAAACAGTTTCCGCATCTCCAAAGGCATTTATGCCATCTACAACAACACCCTGTTCAGCTCCAAGAAGAATACCGTTTTTAAAAAGATACACAGTACCCAGCGTTCCAATAAGGAAAGTACCGATGTAAGAAATAACCATCCACACAGTACCAATGCGGCGGGCTTTTTTTATAGAGTCGTTAGATTCAATTCCCATAAAGCGAACAATAATGTGAGGCATTCCAAAGTAGCCCAATCCCCATGCAAGGGCAGACACAATGTTCATTCCGCTGTAAGTTGAATTTTTTACGAAAGAATTTTTTAATGTTTCTCCAAATTTTCCAGCAACAGCAGCAAGGTTAAAATTCTGAACCTGAGCAACGGCATTTGCAGGTCCTCCTAAAGAAATAACAGCAACAAGAGCAGAAACAACAAAGGCAATAAAAATAAGGGCACCTTGAATAAAGTCTGTCGTACATACGGCAGTGTATCCGCCTGTTACAGTGTAGCAAAGTATAACAAGAAGACCTATGCTAAGCCCAATGTAATAATTAAGTCCAAAAACGGAATTAAAAAGCTTTGCACAGGCAACAAAACCGGAAGCTGTGTAAATAGTAAAGAAAAACACAATAAACAGAACAGAAAGTACCGAAAGCACATGAGATTTGTCTTTAAAACGGTTTGTAAAAAATTCAGGAATTGTTATAGAATCGCCAAAAGCAATGGAACATTTGCGCAAAGGTTTTGCAACAAAAAGCCAGTTAAGGTAAGTGCCAAGAATAAGCCCCAAAGCAGTCCAGAAAGTTTCTTTAACACCGCCTAAATAGCATAAGCCCGGCAATCCCATTAAAAGCCAGGCAGAAGAATCGGAAGCCTCTGCCGAAAGAGCCGTTACCCAAGGACCAACCTTTCTTCCGCCAAGAAAAAAGTCCGAAGAACTGTTGTTTTTGTTGGCATTTTTTAAACCAACATAAATCATCATGCCAAGATAAAGCACAAATGCCGTAATCTTTGCAACCATTGCAGAATTCATTTTTTACCCCGCCAAAAAAGAATTAAAAAGCCGGAAAAATCAGCCTTATAAATAAAGAACAACCTGCAGCCGTATTATAAAAAAGTATACGGAAGTTTTATTGTTCTCTTGGTGTTACAGAATTCAAATTGTTTACCATTAAAATCGGCTGGCGTGTTGCGTCGAGGGCATCTCTCCACAAAGCACCTTCCGGATCTACAAATTTACGCTTCATGGTAACCATTTTTATTGGAATATGAACATATTTTTCGTTTACAAGGCCTACAACCATTTTTGTTTTACCGGCCATTGCAGCGTGAACGGCGTAACTTCCCAGCCTTTCGCAGTAGATTGAATCGTTGGCCGTGGTAACAGAAGAACGAATCTGGTAACTTGGGTCAACATACTTCAGGTTAATGTGAATGCCTTTTTTCTGGAAATATTCGTTTATTTTATCCCTAAGATAAATTCCAATATCGCCAAGTTTTTTGTTTCCGCTGGCATCCGTTTCCCCTGTATCTTTAAAAAGTTCCTGACCTGCACCTTCTGCAACAATAATTACAGCATGATGCCTTTCAAAAACCCTTTTTTCCAGATGAGCTAAAAAGCCGTTCGGACCGTCCAAATCAAAAGGAACTTCAGGAATAAGACAGAAATTCGTTTCGTGGCTGGAAAGAGCCGTTGCCGTTGCAATAAAGCCAGATTCCCTGCCCATAAGTTTTACAAGTCCAATTCCGTTTATCTGGCTGTATGCTTCCATGTGAATTGAAGTAACAGCTTCTGTAGCCCGCTGAACTGCCGTTTCAAAGCCAAAAGATCTGTCAATAAAAAGAAGGTCGTTGTCTACAGTTTTTGGAATACCCACTACAGCAACTTTAAGACCGCGCCTTTCAATTTCGTTGGCAATGTCCAAAGAACCTCTCTGGGTACCGTCGCCGCCAATTATAAAAAGCATGTTTATGCTTAAAGACTCAATGGCATCTACAATTTCAGAAACCCTGTTTCCGCCGCCCCGGCTTGTTCCCAAAAAAGAACCGCCTATTTTATGAATGTCGTCAACATTAAAAGGTGTAAGTTCTACTGTATCAAAACCAGTTTCCGGAAAAAATCCTTTAAATCCAAAACGGAAACCCCTGATTTTTTTTACGCCGTAACGGTAATAAAGACATCTTACCACAGCCCTTATTACATCGTTCAACCCCGGACAAAGCCCGCCGCAAGTACAAATACCGGCTGTAACATGAGCAGGATTAAAATAAATATATTCCCTGGGACCTGCTTTCTGCATAAGGTTGCTGGAATCAAGACCATCACTTTTTTCTTCGTCATCAAAAACATTTACCTTATAGCGCACATAAGAAGAATCCTTTACATAATTTGCCCTGAATTCCCCGTGTTTTGTTGAAAGTTCAATAGGAGAATGAACTTTGCAGGGACCCAATTGTTCAATCGTAAAATCGTATTTATTTTCCATAAGGCAAACCTCCATTTTAAAGGCAGACAGCACAAAATACACCGGATCAAAAATGCCGGCAAAATACTGTTATTTTTAATATGTAAACAGTTGAGTATAGATAATATCGAAATAAAAACGGTTTTTCAATGACATTACACAATCAGCGTGTATGCCTTCCGGTCTTAAACAGGATATTCTCCGCAAAAGCAGCCTTTACAGAAACAGTCGCTTCCAAGGGCCTTTATCATTCCTTCCAAGCTTATAAAGGCAAGAGTATCCGCACCAATTTCGCTGCAAATTTCATTTACTTCGTGCTGACTTGAAATAAGCTCATTTTTGCTGGGAGTATCAATTCCCAAATGGCAGGGAAATTTTACCGGCGGCGAACTTACCCGAAAATGCACCTCTTTAGCTCCGGCCCTGCGAAGAATCTGTACAAGGCGGCGGCTTGTAGTTCCCCGGACAATAGAATCATCAATTACAACAATTCTCTTATCCTTTAAATCACTGGAAATTGCATTTAATTTTACAAAGACCATGTTTTCCCGCTCTTTTTGCGTAGGTGCAATAAAAGTTCTTCCCACATATTTATTTTTAATTATGCCGGTAACATAAGGAATTCCAGAAGCTTTTGCATATCCCATAGCCGCACCAATTCCGCTGTCGGGAACGCCCACAACAACATCAGCCTCTACAGGACTTTCTGCGGCAAGAGCCTCCCCCATCCTGTATCTTGCCTCCTGAATGGGAATGCCGTCTATTACGCTATCTGGTCGGGCAAAATACACATATTCAAATACGCATGTCTGTTTTTTTATGCTTTGAGGAATTGAAAGAGATTTTATACCTTCATTGTTTATTATTATTATTTCGCCAGGCAGAATATCCCGTATTACTTCACCGTTTACAGAATCAATGGCACAACTTTCGCTGGCAAGAATATAGCCGCCAGCCTTTCCGTCTGTTTCCGGCAGTTTTCCAAGAATAAGAGGGCGTATTCCGTTAGGATCCCTTATTCCAATAAGACTGTCTTTTGTAAGCAGACACAGGGCATAGGAACCTTTTATAAGCTGCATTGTGTTTATAAGGGCTTTTTCAAGACCAGTTTTGTATGAACGGGCAATCAGCTTAAGAATAACTTCCGTATCGCTGGAGGAATTAAAAGTGCTTCCAGAATCTTCCAGCATTTCCCGCAAAGGCTCATAATTTACCAGCTGACCGTTGTGAACAAGGGCAAGCGGGCCCAGCTTAAAGGTATTTAAAAGCGGCTGGGCATTTTCAATAGTTCTGCCTCCTGCCGTTGCGTACCTTACATGACCCACAGCAATTCTTCCCTTCAACTCCGAAAAGTCTTCCGGGGAAAATATGTCGCCTACAAGCCCCATCTGTTTTTTTAAGTTAATGGAATCACCATTGCTTACGGCAATTCCGGCACTTTCCTGCCCCCGATGCTGCAATGCAAACAGAGCAAAATAAGCCATGGAAGCAGCAGTAGAATCATCATCAGTATATTCCGGTCTGAAAATTCCGCAGACCCCGCATTCATCTTTTAAACCCATTTTCAACTACTCCCATAAAGCATTACGCAGTGCATTTTTTGAACGCAGTCATAACGGCCTGTTCCTTTTCTTCACCCTGCTCTTCAGCTTTCTGAATTTCACTCATCATCCTGTAATAATCTTTTGGAATAATTTTCTTAAACTTAGGAATATAATCCTGGAAATTTTCAAGAATTTCCCCGGCTTTTTTAGAAAGAGTTTCCTGATAATGCTGCTGAATTATTTCCCGCAGAATTTCCACATCTGTTTTTCCCCTGGCAACAGTTGCGCAGTCATCCAGTTCGTACATGGAAACCATTTCCCTGTTAAGCCGTTTGTAAAGGTCATGGTTTTCGTCAAGAATATAAGCCACACCGCCAGACATTCCCGCACAAAGATTTTTACCGGTTTTTCCAAGAATAACGGCAATTCCGCCAGTCATATACTCAAGACCGTGATCGCCGCAACCTTCAGCAACAACAGTTGCCCCGGAATTCCTTACGCAGAACCTTTCGCCGGCAACACCGTTAATAAAGCCCTTTCCGCTTGTAGCACCAAAAAAGGCCACATTACCTGCAATAATATTTTCGTCTTCCCTGCCTTCAAAATCTTCAGCAACCTGCACAACAATTTTGCCGCCGCTTAAGCCTTTTCCCACCGCATCGTTGGCATCACCCGAAAGACGCAATGTAAGTCCTTTAGGAATAAACGCCCCGAAAGACTGACCTGCTCCACCTGTAAAATGAACTACATAAGAATCTTCCTTTAACGAATTGCCGTATTTTTTCTGAATTACCGAGCCTAAAATTGTACCAGCCGTTCTGTCCGTACACTGCAAATCGTATTTAAGAGAAGAAAGTCTGGAATTTTCCATTACAGGAAGAAGGCGCAGAACATCCATGCTGAAATTAAGTGCTTCCTTATCGTCCTTTATTTTTCCTTTTTCGCAGTTAGTTTTCCAGCTGTCGTCAGTGGCGGCAATAATTCTGCTTACATCAAGAAGAGAAGCCCTTCCAAACCCCTGCTTTTTCTTTAACTGCAAAAGATCCGTACGACCCACCATTTCGTCCATGGTTTTAATGCCAAGACCAGCCATTATTTCCCTAACTTCCTGAGCCACATAAAGCATAAAATTTTCCACATATTCAGGTTTTCCCGGAAATTTTTCCCTCAGCTTTTCGTTTTGAGTAGCAACACCAAACGGACATGTATCAAGATTGCACACACGAAGCATTTTACAGCCCATAACAATTAAAGGCGCCGTTGCAAAACCAAATTCCTGTGCACCCAAAAGACAAGCAATAGCCACATCCCGGCCATCCATAAGTTTGCCGTCAGTTTCCAGCCTTACAAGCCCCCTCAAACCGTTTTGAATCAAAGTCTGATGAGTTTCAGCCAAACCCATTTCCCACGGAAGACCAGCATGATGAATAGAACTTATAGGAGCCGCCCCCGTTCCCCCGTCATGACCGCTGATTAAAATAATCTGGGCACCGGCTTTAGCCACACCGGCCGCAACAGTACCAACCCCAGCCTCGCTAACAAGTTTTACAGAAATTTCTGCATCCCTGTTGGCGTTTTTAAGATCGTAAATAAGCTGAGCCAAATCTTCAATAGAATAAATATCGTGATGAGGAGGAGGCGAAATAAGACTTACACCAGGAGTAGCAAACCGGGTTTCCGCAATCCACGGATAAACTTTTTTCCCCGGCAAATGCCCCCCCTCACCAGGTTTTGCCCCCTGACCGCATTTTATCTGAATTTCCCTGGCACTTAAAAGATACTCTTCCGTAACACCAAAACGACCGGACGCAACCTGCTTAATGGCAGAAGAATATTCCGTACCAAACCTGTCTGCCCTCTCACCGCCTTCACCGGAATTAGATTTTCCCTTTAAGCGATTCATGGCAGCCGCAAGACATTTATGGGCTTCTTCAGAAATGGAACCATAACTCATGGCACCAGTTTTAAATCGCTTTACAATTTCCTCGGCGCTTTCAACTTCATCAATACTAATAGCCTTAGACTCATCAAACTTAAACTCCAGAAGGGCACGCAAAGTATGAGGATGACGCACATCATCAACCAAAGCAGAATATTCCTTAAACTTACCGTAATCCCCTTCCTGACAAGCTTCCTGAAGACTTTTAATAAGCTGAGGCGAAATAAGATGGTCTTCGCAGTTTTCTCCAACTTTAAATTTATGCTGACCTCTGGCATCCAGCTTTACAAGGCGGTTATTAACGCTAAGCTGCTCATCCAAAGTAATGTCATAGGCACAGTGATGATGATATTCCAGGTCCTCTTCAATTTCTTTAAGACCAATGCCTTCAATTCTGGAAACAGTGTTAGTAAAATAATTATCAATAACACTTTTGGAAATACCCACCGCTTCAAAAATCTGAGCCGACTGATAAGACTGCAATGTAGAAATTCCCATTTTAGCCGCAATCTTAACAATACCGTTCATTATGGCAATATTGTAATCATCAATGGCAGTGTGATAATCCTTGTCCAAAAGTTTTTTATCAATAAGTTCGCTAATACACTCGTGAGCAAGATAAGGATAAACAGCCCTAGCACCGTAACCTAAACACATAGCAGCCTGATGCACATCACGAATTTCGCCGCTTTCAAGAATAACAGAAACCTGAGTTCGCCTTCTTGTACGGATAAGATACTGTTCAACACCAGAAACAGCCAGAAGAGCAGGAATAGCAAGATGATTTTTATCCATACCCCGATCACTTAAAATTACAATATTAAAACCTTCTTCAAAAGCCTTATCAACATCCGAGAACAGCCTGTCCATAGCATTTTCCAGATTTAAGGAGGGGAAAGCCTTCCCCTGCGCGTCCACGCTGTTGGCCGCTCCCCCTTCTGCGGGGGACACCCCCGCAACGCCCCCGGAACTTTCCTCATAATCGTACAGAAGACTAATTTTTTTAGTTCTAAGGCCGTCAGAATCCAGCGTAGAAATTTTAAGCAGATCAACGCCAGTTAAAATCGGATTTTGAATTTCAAGTACATGACAGTTTTTGCCCTTTGGATAAAGAATATTTCCGTCGTTTCCAACATAAACAGTAGTATCAGTAACAATTTTTTCCCGCAAAGAATCAATAGGCGGATTCGTAACCTGAGCAAACAGCTGCTTAAAATAACTGAAAAGCGGAGGATGTTTTTCGGACATTACAGCAAGAGGCGTATCAACACCCATAGCGCCAGTAGGCTCAATTCCGTTTTTTGCCATAGGAAGAATCATTTCGTTTACATCTTCCAGACACCATCCAAAGGCTTTGTAAAGTTTATCCCTTTCTTCCTGACTACTTACAGGAATTTTTTTATTTGGAATTTTAATTTCAGAAAGCTTTACCAGATTCTGGCTCAACCATTCACCGTAAGGATATTGAGAAGCGTACCTGTCTTTAATTTCATCGTTAGAAATAAGGCGTTTTTCCTTTAAATCTACAAGAAGCATTTTGCCAGGTTCCAGCCGGCTTTTTTTAACAATATTGCTTTCCGGAATATTAAGAACGCCCACTTCAGAAGAAAGAATAAGCATATTGTCTTTTGTAATGTAGTAGCGGCTTGGACGCAAACCGTTTCTGTCCAGTGTTGCACCGAAAATTTCACCATCGCTAAAAAGAACAGCAGCAGGACCGTCCCAAGGTTCCATCATAGTTGCCCAATAGTGGTAAAAATCTTTCCTTTCCTGACTTAAAGAAGTTTCATGTTTCCATACTTCAGGAATGCACATTAAAACAGCCAGCGGCAAATCCATTCCGTTCATTACATAATATTCCAGAGTGTTGTCCAGCATGGCAGAATCAGAGCCGGAAAGGTCAATTTCACCGTTTCGGGCAATCATTCTGTCAGCATTTCCCCGAATAGTGTTAATTTCGCCGTTGTGGGCAATAAATCTGTTAGGATGGGCACGCTGCCAGCTGGGATTTGTATTTGTAGAAAATCTGGAATGAACAATTCCCACAGCAGAAGCATAGTCTTCCGAAAGAAGATCCCTGTAAAAAGTCCTTAACTGCTGAACAAGGAACATACCCTTATAAACAATTGTTCTGCTGGAAAGGGAGCATATATAAGTTTTTGCCGGAGAAGAATCGTTTTTTTCAAAGTTACGCCGGAGAGTGTACAGAAGTTTGTCAAATTCCAAACCTTTTTTACACTGATCAGGTTTTTCAATAAATCCCTGAATTATAGAAGGCATACATTCTAAAGCTTTTTCCCCAAGAACATCACTTAAAACAGGAACATTCCTCCAGCCTAAAAATTTAAGGCCGCAAAGGGAACATTCCTTTTCAAAACGAGCCTGTTCCTTTTCTGTTTCGGCACTGTCTTTCGGAAAGAAAAACTGCCCTATTCCATATTCACCTTCTTCGCCTAAAACAATACCTGCATTTCCAGCAGCTTTTTTAAAAAAGTTATGGCAAATTTGAAGCAGAATACCAACTCCGTCTCCTGTTTTACCGGAAGCATCCTTACCAGCCCTGTGTTCAAGTTTTTCTACAATACTCAGCGATTTATCCACAACTTTCCGGCTTTTTATGCCCTCAATGCTTACAACAGCACCAATACCGCAGTTGTCTTTTTCGAAAGAAGATTCGTACATAGTTTTCATTGGACATTCCTCAGAACAAAAAAGCCGCAAACAGCAGGACACAAAAAACCCACCGGTTGCGGCTCCATTGCCAAAAAAAAGAAAAATTACAGACAAAAAAAGAGGCCGCAAAAAAAACTACGCATAAAAATACGGAATTTCTTTTACGGCCTCATTGCCTTACTTAAGTATATTAACTTTTTTATGGGTTCAAAGTCAATATGCACAAAAAAACTGGGGGCTTCTGGTCGCGACTGTTCAGTGCAAAACCGCCATATTAAATTTTAGAAAAGCCTTTTGCTTCCGAAATAAAAAAGTATTTAGATTTTTTTCTAAATAGGTTGACATTATTATTT
>SAMEA3663036__coassemble_421_pt1 | contig 20354 bp, 14 predicted proteins | sample SAMEA3663036__metabat2_low_PE_004 | metagenome-assembled genome bin SAMEA3663036 (sample SAMEA3663036) | pig gut metagenome | biome: pig gut; feature: pig-associated habitat; material: faeces | place: France | collected 2012 | reverse complement strand
ACTTCATAAACTTGGATTCTCGCCATCCATGGCTCGCCGCTAACGCGGAGTTTTTTAAGGAGAGTGTAATAAAAACTTTGCCTGAAATAGCGTCAAAGTTTTTATTCACAAAGTTTGCGTTGCAAACTTTTTATATACTGCTGTTCCTCATTGCATTGCGGAACAGCGTAAAAAGTCAAATCGGAAATTGATATTTCCTCGTTGACTTTTTATGGGAGTACAATGAATTATGAAATTTAAAAATTTTTGTTTAATTTTCGTTGCTTTTGCTTTTTTTGGATGCAGTTCTTCTAATTCCGTTTCTCGAATCGACTCTTCTACTCAAACAGATTTAAGCGGCTATTGGAACGACACTGATGTACGCATCGTTGCAGAAAGCCTTATTTCTCAATGTGTAAATGCCCCTGCCATTGCTGCTTTTTCCTACGGCAAAAAACGCCAGCCTGTTGTAATTCTCGGTACATTCAAAAACCAGAGCGATGAACACATAGACACTTCCATACTTTCCAAAAAATTCGAAATTGCTCTTTTAAACAGCGGCAAAGTAGATTTTGTGGCTTCATCTTCCGAAAGGGCAGAAATCCGCACAGAAAGAAATGAGCAGCAGTCCTTTGCTTCCGAAGCTACTGCAAAAAGCATTGGCAACGAAACTGGTGCAGACTTTATGCTTATTGGAGCTGTAAAAACCATTGTCGATTCAATTTCCGGACAGTCTGCAAGAACATATTATGTTACAGCAGAACTTATCGACATCGAAACAAACAGAAAACTTTGGGCAGGCGAAGACAGCTCCATTAAAAAGCTTATAAAAACACCTGTTTACTACCGCTACTAAGTTTTACATAATTTTTGCCTGGGAGGCCGTTGTTATACCTGTTTCCAAAAAGAATTTTCTCGCTTTTTGTATGTGTCTTTCTGCCTTTGCCGCTGTATTTGCCGGTGGCAAAAGCGATTCCTTTTCTTACAAAAAATTAGAAAAAAAGTATCCCCAAAGTGAGTATTTTTTTTCGCTGGGGCACGGTGCAAGCCTGTCCAACGCAGAAAGTTCTGCAAAACTTGGTATATGCCAGAGCCTTGGAGAAACCCTTTCCGGGGAACAAAAAACATTCCAGTCCGACAGTTCCCTGGGAAGCAGGAAAGTTCCCTTTCCATCAACATAAACGAAACTGTTCTTTTTCAGCATATTACAGGCATAGAAATAAAAGAAACCTGGCAGGAAAAGAGTGGTGAATGGTTTGCTGTTGCAGTTCTTAACAAAAAAAAGGCCAGTGACTATTATTCTTCCCTTGCAAAAGAACAGGGACAAAAAATACAGGCTTTAATTACAAAAGCAAAATTTTCCGCTCCTTCTCTGGATTCGGCAAATGTTTTTGTTCGCTTCAATTTTGCTTCTCCCGTTATAGAAATTGCTTCCGGCAGTGTTGTAAAGCCCTTTAATCTTCAGGGGCGGGAAGGTCATGTTTCTAAAGAAGAAGTCGTAAACAGATGCATTACAAGAATCTGTCAGAAAATTAAAGAAGAATTCTAAAAATCTCCTCGCCGCCTTTTTTTAAGTATGCCTGCACATTCTCCTTCCTCAGTCTTTTTGGGAAAAATCACCTAAAACAAAAACATTCTTCTGCCGACAATCAAACTATGCAGTGGTATACTTTTTTTATCGGACTAATTTTTATTTTAACTTCCTGTACGGCTTCGGCCCAATCATCAAAATCAATTTACGAACTCCCGGAAGTTCAGGAAACAACTGTAGAAACAGCAAAACCCGGAAATGTACTTGCCGGGGCAAACAGCGGACTTTACAGGCTTACTTCAACAAAAACAGCAATTCCGCTGTGGACAGAAGGCAAAGTTTCAAAAATAATCCACACATATTCAAACAACAGTTTAACTCAATCAGACCCAAATTCCTTACCGGAAGAAAATTTACAGCCTTTGCAGCGATGGTTCTTCCTCACTTCCAAAGGAATACTCACTTCCAGCGATTTAAAAGACTTTGAATACCGAAACAACGGTCTGCCTTTTTTAACGATGAAAGAAATTAACGGCACGGAATCTGTTTTCTCACTGTCTTCAAGAACAAAGGTAATAGAAGAATCTGTTTTTTCAACAAAACCTGCCCAGCTTAAAGATTTGGAAATTCACCCAGAAAACCCGGACATTCTCGTTACTTCAACAAAAGACAAAGTTTACATTACATACGACGGTGGCCTTAACTGGAAATCCCTTGGTTCAATGAGCAGTTCTACATCTGGAATAAAAGCCGTTTCCGTATGCACTATCAGCGGAAATCTTGTTGTTTTTATGGCACATCCTATTTTCGGTTTTTCATACATCCTTCCTCAAAGTGCCAAACCTGTCTGGAAAGACTGCAACGGCGGCTTTGAAAATATGAAAACCCAGACATATCCCGATGAAATTTCCGACATTTTAAGCGTCTGCATTGAAGAAAACGGTACAAAAAAAACAGAAGTTTATGTGAGCCAGAGTTTTATTCCCCGCCTTTATAAATTCAACTGGGAAACAAAACGCGGAGAACTTTTATACAGCGGCAAAGAACCTGCCGACACTATAGACGGTCTTTTTTGGGATGGTGAAAAAGTTTTGTACACTAGACCAGGAGAAATTGCATCTTACGATCCTGTTTCAAAAACTTTAGGGTCTGTTCCCAAAAGCTATTACCTTTGGAAAGACTCCTTCAATGCCCTTGCACCAAAAGACAGTCTTTTCTGCGCATGGATTCCAGAAAACGAAACGGCAGATTCCGGCTATTCCTTAAGCGAACTGTGGCTTTTAAAGCCTGAAGTAACTGCCAATCAATACAGCGAAAAAGCTTTAGGCAAAAAATCAATCTACTGTCCGGCAAATCACCTTACAACTCAAGCCGGCATTGATAAATACAAAAAAATAATTCTGGAAAACAGCCTTAACAGCCTTGTAGTCGACATGAAAGACGATTACGGTCTTTTAAGATATGATGCGAAAGATTCCGTAGTTGTAAAAAACGGATACATTTCAAAATATCATATCGACTTAGACAATTTTGTGGCTCAAATGAAAAAAGACAATATTTATCTTATAGCGCGGATTGTTGTTTTTAAGGACAAACATCTGAGCCAGATTGAAAACGGAAAGTATGCAGTCTGGGACAAAACAGAAAACAGGCCGTGGATAGGTACAAAAGGTCTTGAGGACATAACAGACGAAGAAGGCAATGTAACCGGCCGTAAAATGACATACTACGATGAAAACTGGGTTGATCCATATTCACCTGATGTATGGGAATACAATGTCAGGATTGCAAAGGAACTTATTTTCCGGGGATTCGATGAAATTCAATTTGACTATATAAGATTTCCTACAGACGGAAGGAACATGGCAAATGCAGTTTTCCGCTGGAAAGACAAGGGAATGGACAAAGAAAGTGCCCTTCTGTCGTTTTTATCTTATGCCCGTAAAAATATCGACGCACCTATAGGCATAGATATTTACGGGGCAAACGGCTGGTACAGGTCTGGAACAAGAACGGGACAGGATGTGGAACAGCTTTCGGAATATGTTGATGTTATATGCCCAATGTTCTATCCCAGCCATTTTGAACAGAATTTTCTGGAATACGATCCTGTTTCAGAACGCCCTTACAGAATATATTATTACGGAACCTACAGAAATACAGTTATAGGAAGAAACAGAATTATAATTCGTCCCTGGGTACAGGCTTTTTATCTGAATGTACGGTATGACAGACAGTGGTACAACAAAGATTATGTACAAAAACAAATTTACGGAGTCCGGGACAGTGTAGACAGAGGATATATGTACTGGAACAACATAGGCCGCTACGATGATATTTCTCCAGATCCAGGCAAAAAAAGCTATCCTGGTTCAGCTGTAGAATCTCTGGAAGAATTCAGAAAACCGGCACTAAGCAGCGAAAATATGCTTTATCCCAAAAGTCTCACAGACACAAAGGAAATAAAGGAACAGCAGGAATTAAACCTTTCACTTCTTGAATCTGTTCAAAAAAGCAACTTCAAGGAAAAGCCAAACAAACAGGATTCAGGATTTCCGTCTTTATCAGACATAAAAAAACTTTGGCAGGCTTACGAATATGACAAACACGAAATATAATCCGGAGGAACCTATAGCGGCAGTTGCAACAGCTCTGGTTCCCGCAGCCCTTGGAATAATCCGTGTAAGCGGAAAAAATTCAATAAAACTTTTATCAGGCTGTTTTTCCAGACCAGAAGTTCTGTTAAAGGCAGAAGGCAACACAATTGTTTACGGCTGGATTACAGACAAAACAGATTCTTCATCCGGAAAAGTGCAGAAAATTGATGAAGTGTTAGTTTCTGTTTTTAGGGCACCAAAATCTTTTACAGGAGAAGAAATGTGCGAAATTTCCTGTCATGGGGGAATTGCCGTTATAAATTCAATTCTTCATCTTCTTCTTAAAAACGGTTTTCGTCCTGCAGAAAAAGGTGAATTTACATTCCGTGCATTTATAAATGGAAAAGCCGATTTAACAAAAGCTGAAGCCGTAAAAGAAATAATTGATTCAAAAACAGACTCCAGCCGCTCCCATGCCGCCGGACGATTAAACGGACACCTTTTTTCAGAAATAGAAAACATCAAAAAAGAAATTGTTGATACACTGGCCGCCATAGAAGTTGATATTGAATATCCCGAAGATGAAGAAACAATCGCAGACAGTTTTAATCCTGAAAAACTCAAAAATGCCCGCAATACTTTGCAGCAACTGGCAAATTCATGGAAGACAGAAAAAATATATCAGGAAGGTGCAAAAATTGTTCTTGCAGGAAAAACAAATGCCGGAAAATCATCACTTTTTAATGCTCTTTTAAAAGAAGACCGTTCCATTGTAAGCGATATAGAAGGAACAACACGGGACTGGATTGAAAGTCAGGTGAATTTTAACGGCATTCCGGCCAGAATATTTGACACAGCAGGTCTGCGGCTTACAGACGATGTAATTGAAGCAAAAGGTGTTGAACTTACAAAAAATCTTGCCGATGAAAGCGATTTGCTTCTTTATCTTGTAGATTCAAGTGCAGGTCTTTCCAACGATGATAAAGATTTCCTTCAGAACAGACTAAAAACCCGGGGGTTAATAGTCTTCAACAAAAACGATAAAGCCACCGCTCAAACATGCAATCCCGAGGAGTTAAAAAAACTCAATCAAAATATCGAAGGAATTTGTTCAGTTTCAGCAAAAAACGGCAATGGCATAGGAGAATTGTGTGCTTCTGTAAGTTCAATTCTTCTGTCCGACAAAACAGCCCGCTCAGAAACAGCAGGCTTAGGCTCCCAGCGGCAGAAAAACCTGGTAGAAGAAGCCTTGGAACGGGTAAATCACGCACTGGAAATTACGGAAGACGAAACTTACGGGCTAGATGCCGTAGTTCAGGATTTAGAAGATGCACTGGACAATCTGGGCGAAATAACAGGCGAAGTAACTTCCGACGACATACTTTCTTCCATATTCTCCAACTTCTGCGTCGGAAAATAAATAGACGGGAAATAACGGAAATATTGCAGAACCGCAAAAAAAGCATTATCCTCTACTGACTATGAATATTACCGCTTTTCTGGCATTATGTCTTATTCCCGTTGTTGCTGTGTTCCTTATTTTTATAATTGCAGTTCCAGAAATGAAACTTCGGTATGCCCTTTCAGCCTGTGTTTTAGGAGCAATAACCATATTCCCTGCCACAATGCTCCAGTATTTTCTTATGAACCTTCCAATTTTTCTTTCGGAAACAGTTATAAGCCTTCTTGTTACAGCCATAATATTTAACGGTCTTGTAGAAGAAACATTTAAAATGCTTTTTATATCTTTCATTCCTCAAAAAAAAATTACCCTTGCCGTATTCTTCAGCTGTGCAATTTTAGCAGGCATAACTTTAGGCAGTTTGGAATCTATAATTTACCTTATAAAAAAAACAGGTCAGGCACTTATACCTTTTACGAAAAGTGATCTTTTAAAACTTATTTTTTCCAGAATGCTTACTTCCGTATTAATTCACACCCTTTGCGCCGGTTTAGACGGTCTTTATGTCTGGAATTTCCGGCACAAAAAAAATTCAATCATGCCGTTTATATGGGCAGTTCTTCTCCACGGATTTTATAATTTCTTTGCCGGCTTCACTTCATTTTTTTATATATTTTCCATAGTAGCCATACTCTACGCCGCTCTCGAATGTAGAATCTGGTACAAAAAATCCGCCGCATCAGGACTTCCGACCAATTAATTCAGTGTGCCCTGCCAGAGCCTTCAGCATTATAACTTTGTGAGAAAAATTAGGGTGCGAAGGAGCGACTGGAAGCCCTGTTTTAAACTATTTTTTTATGCACAAGCCTTGTGTGCCCTGCTGGTGTGTCTGTCAAAATATTTCTTTTTATGCTATAGTTGTTGCATGAAGCAGGTTTTAAAAATTTTTCAAAAAGCATGTGATATTCTGGAACTTTTTCTTGCCCTCCTTGTTGCTGTGGCTCTTGGAATTTCCATTATCCGCTTTATTCCCCACCTTGCGGAACTTTGGCATGCTTCCGGTAATGCAGAAATTTTTTTAGAATTTCTTGAGAACATTTTTAACTTTGTTGTCGGCATTGAGTTCATCAAACTTCTCTGCAAGCCGAACACAGAAAACACCTTTGAAGTGCTTATCTTCCTTGTTGCCCGGCACATGATTCTGGGTAAAAACAGTGCTTTAGACATGTTCTTTTCCATCATCGGAATTGCAACTCTCTGCGTAGTTCGCCACTTTTTACAGCAGCATAAACTAAAAAACGCAGGGCATACTAACAGTGAACAGTTACAATAACTTAAAAACAACAAAAATCATAACATACTGGAAATTCAAATGAATAAAAATTTAAAGCTTTTTTTTCCAAACTACTTTTCTTTCTTTTTTAACGGTGCAATCGTCCTGCTTCTTGGCTCTGTTCTTCCTTTTATCATTCAGGAAACTGAAATAAGCTACACTGTTGCAGGCACAATGCTTTCTCTTTTTGCATTGGGCAATTTTAGTGCCAGCCTTGTAAACCCAATTTTATCAAAGCTGCTGGGAAGAAAAAATTCAATCCTTATTACTTCAATTTTTCAGCCTTTTGCACTTTTCTTCCTCACCTTAAAACTTCCTGTTTTTGTTTTTATGGTCGTTTTTTTTACTCTAGGAATTTGCCGTGGCTGCTACAGCATTTTAAACAATGCCTTCATAAACGAAAAAGGTGATGGCAGTGCTTCTGCCTTAAACATTCTCCACATGGTTTTTGCCATCGGTGCCTTTATTTCGCCCCTTGTTCTATCATTTTTTGTAAACTGCGGTTTAGGCTGGCGATATGCCGTATACTTTGTAATTTTCGGTTCAGCAATTTCTTTTGTGCTTCTGTTTACATTGGATTATTCCCAGAATTCTTCAGCAAATGCCGATAATTCAAAAACAGAAGTTTCCGAAAACCCTTCCCGTCAACAAGTAAAATTCTGGAAATCAGCAGTTTTTTATGTTTCAGGCTTACTCTTATTTTTTTATCTGGGATTGGAAAACTGTGTAAACGGCTGGTTTGTTTCATATTTTAAAGATACAGGAATTATGAGCCAGACTTTTTCAAACAGTCTTGTTTCCTTTACATGGGCAGCAGTTCTGTTTGGAAGAATGGTTACGGCTGTTCTTGCAAAAAAAATGAATCCAAAAATTCTTATTCTTACCGACTGCATAGCTACTGCCATATTTTTTATTCTGCTAACAGTTTCTTCTAATCTCCTGCTTGTTACAATTTCAATTCTTGGTCTTGGATTCTTCTTTGCAGGAATTTATCCTACAGTTGTAGCAAATGCCGGGAAGGCAATAAGAGGTTCAGATGCTGGCACTTCCGCTCTTCTTGCAATAGCTGCTCTTGGAGGAATTATTACACCTCAAATTGTCGGTACTGTGGCCGACAAAACAGGTTTAATGGGAGCAATAAGCCTGCTTGTTATAAATATAGCCGCAATGATTATTCTTGGAATCGTAAACTGCTTTAAAATAAACGGCAACCCAAAATCCAATTGAATCATTGAAGTTTAATCTGCATTTTTTTATAATGAAGTCATGTCCGATATTTCAAAATTCCTGGCAGATATTCAGCGAATAAAAAAACATGTCCGCAGCAATAACGGCGGCAATTACGATGGTCAAAAGGTCTGCCGTCAAGTTGCAGATTTATTTGCTTCAAACAACCGGCATATAAAAGATGGTGCAAGATGGCTTTCTGAATACTGGTTGAATACATATATTCTTACTCAATCAGATTTACAAAACCAGCCGGATGAAGCCGCTGTTTCCAAACTTATTGCCTTTCAGTATTTTATAGACGGCAACACAGACGAAGACTTCTCCTGCCTTACTCAAGATGACTGGGAAACACTTAAAGATTGTGCCGATGATATTGCAGAAGATGTTGATTTAACTTTGCTGCAGGGAATGATGTCCATTCTTTTAAATCAGGGTGAAATTTAATTCACGCAAAATCATGAACAATTCTTCCTTAAACCAGGAAATTTATTCTTTATACTCAAAATGCCTTCAGTGTCCAAGAAAGTGCGGTACAGACAGAATTTCCGGTAAAACCGGCTTTTGCGGAGAAACTTCCAGTTTAAAAGTTGCTCTTGCCTGCCTTCACTTTGGCGAAGAACCTCTTATTACAGTGCATAACGGAAGCGGCACAATTTTTTTTACTGGATGTAATCTTCGCTGCGCTTTTTGCCAAAACTACCAGATAAGCCAGCATGGCATGGGCAGAGAAATTTCAATTTCTGAATTTGCATCAATCTGCTTAAAACTTCAGGATGAAGGTGCAGAAAATATTAATCTTGTTACAGGAAGTCATCAAATCCCCAATATTGCTCTAGGATTAAAAGAAGCAAAGAAAAACGGACTTTCCATACCGGTATGCTGGAATAGTTCCGGCTACGAATCTGTTGAAATGCTGGAACTTTTGCAGGATCTTGTTACTATCTGGCTCCCAGATTTTAAAACCTTAAATTCAAATCTTTCTGCAAAACTTTTTTATGCGCCAGATTACCCGGAAGTTGCAAAAAAAGCAGTTTCATGGATGATAAATCACAATCCATTAAAAATCACAACTACAGAAAAAAACGGCATAAAAAAAGAAAAACTTATGCAGGGCGTTATAATCCGTCATCTTTTTCTTCCAGGCAAATTTGAAGAAACTGCCGAAGTTCTTTCCTGGCTCAAAGAAAATGCCAACGAAAAAGCTATAATAAGTTTAATGAGCCAATACACTCCCGTTCCATTTACAGGATCAAATCAGGAAAAAGAAAAACGGAACTCCGCCCTTTCAATTATAGAAAACCGGCTTGTAAACACAACGGAAGACAACGATCTTAAAGATTTAATCGATGCCTTCGATTTTCAATTTCTTTTTTACCAGGACTTAACAACAGATACAGACTGGCTGCCGGATTTTACACGAAATCAGCCGTTTTCAAACACTCTGGCAAAACCTATATGGCATTTTTAAAGATTTTTTCCTCCAATTAATTTTAAAATTTCGGGTGGCTTTTGGCATGTTTGGCACCTTCGACAGGCTCAGGAACCAAACACGCCAAAATCAGGCTTTCCAGGGTTCCGCTATCGCTCCATTCGACGCAGCAAAGCTGCTTACGAACCGGCTTCCGCCGGCCCTTCCAATCCTTGCCACGGAAACCTCAAAATCCTTAGCAATAAAGTTCAAAACACGAAAACGAATCTAATTCACAATTTTTTAAATTTCGCCTAGAATAAAGCCAGTTTTATTCATCCTTTGAGTTTATCCAGACAAAAAATTTTTGCTAAAAGGAGTTCTTATGAATTTTAATTCTTTAACAGACTGTTACGAACTTTACAACGGCGTAAAAATTCCCTGCATTGGATTTGGTACATGGCAAAGTTCCGATGGTCAGGAAGCCTATAACGCCGTTTATTCCGCTTTGGAATGTGGCTACCGTCATATTGATACAGCAAAAGCTTATGGCAATGAAGAAAGCGTAGGAAAAGCAATAAATGATTTTATCAGTAAAAATAATGTTTCCAGAGAGGAAGTTTTTATTACAACAAAACTCTGGAACGATGATCACGGCTATAAAAGTACAAAAAAAGCCATCGATGAATCACTAAAAAAACTCGGCACAGATTATCTTGACTTATATCTTGTTCACTGGCCTAATCCACTCAAATTCAGAAACTGCTGGCAGGAAACAAATCAGGAAAGCTGGCTTGCCATGGAAGAAGCCTATTCAGAAGGAAAAATCCGCGCCATTGGTGTAAGCAACTTTTATCCGCGTCATTTAGAAAGCCTGTTGCAAACCGCGAAAATTACCCCGATGGTAAATCAAATAAAAATCTGTCCGGGGTTGGCCCAAGATGATTTATGCCAGTATTCTAAAAACTTAAAAATGATTGTAGAAGGTTACAGTCCTCTTGGAACAGGAGGAATTTTTTCAAGCCAAAAAATGCAGGAACTGGCAGAAAAATACAATAAAACAATTGCCCAAATCTGCATTCGCTGGAGTCTTCAAAAAGGAAACCTTCCTTTGCCAAAAAGCGTAACACCGCAGCGCATAAAAGAAAATTCACAAATTTTTGACTTTTCTTTAACCGAAGATGACCTTAATCTTATTTCAAACCTTGAAAACCTTAATATAAAACCTGCACGAAACCCGGACGAAGCAGAATTTTAAAATTCAGCAAAAATTCACCGGAAAAGTACGCAATTTACATCAGCTTTAAAAAGCAAAAAAAAACACTCCGCAAAACAAAACGGAGTGTTTTTTTATAAAAATGCAGGAAACTACCAGCGATAGTGTGCAAAAGCTTTGTTTGCTTCTGCCATTTTGTGTGTATCTTCCTTCTTTTTATATGCAGAACCTGTGTTATTGAAAGCATCAAAAAGTTCTGCAGCAAGTGTATCAGCCATACCATGACCACTTCTGTTGCGTGCTGCACCAATAATCCAGCGCATAGCAAGAGCTTCACGACGAGCATCACGGATTTCGATAGGTACCTGATAAGTTGCACCACCAACGCGGCGAGACTTAACTTCTACCAATGGCTTAACATTATCAAGAGCCTTGTTGAATACTTCAAGAGGATCCTGATTAGTTTTTTCTTTTAATTTGTCCAGAGCCTCATAAATAATTTTTGTACAGGTCTGTTTCTTTCCATCCAACATCATGCGGGAAACGAATTTTGTTACAACTGTGCTGTTGTATTTTGCATCTGGCATAATCGGACGATTTACTGATTTCTTATGTCTTCCCATAGTAATTCTCCTTAACTATTATGCCTTAGGTCTCTTGGCACCATATTTTGAACGACCGCGCTTGCGACCTTCTACACCAAGAGTATCTTTTGTACCGCGGATAATGTGATAGCGTACACCAGGAAGATCCTTTACACGACCACCGCGAATAAGAACAACTGAGTGTTCCTGCAAGTTATGTCCAATACCAGGAATATATGCAGTAACTTCAATTCCATTTGACAAGCGAACACGGGCAACTTTTCTAAGAGCTGAGTTCGGTTTTTTTGGTGTTACAGTCATTACACGAGTACAAACCCCACGCTTCTGTGGACAAGATTCAAGCGCTGGCGCTTTAGTCTGATTTGCTAATGACTGACGACCTTTACGAATTAACTGATTAATTGTAGGCATCGCCTATTCTCCTATTTATACGCCGGTCAGCACCCCGGACAAAATAAACAATCAAAAACCACGACCTGACTGCCGCGGAAAATCCCCCTGCAAAATAAATTTACAGGGAACTAATTTTACTAAATTTATACACTACAAGTCAATATGAAAAATCAACTGTCTTGCAGAGATGCGAAAATCTGGAAAAAGGGAAAGCCTTATATGACTTTCCCTTTGCGTTTTAGTCTTCTTCAGAAACAGTATCTGGTATTATATCCTCAATTGGATTTTCGCTTTCTTTTTCAAGTCTGCGCCTTTCAAGAACTTCAACCATCTGCTCATCAAGGTCATTATCTGAACCGTCAAAAAGTTTTAGATTTCTGTAGTCTTTTATACCGGTTCCTGCAGGAATCATGTGTCCGATAATAACATTTTCTTTTAGACCGCGAAGATGATCTTCTTCACCTTTAATTGCCGCATTTGTAAGAACACGGGTTGTTTCCTGGAAAGAACATGCTGAAATAAAGGAATCTGTAGCCAAAGCAGCTTTTGTAATTCCCTGGAACATTGGTCTTGCAACAGCCGGCTGACCACCTTCAGCAATAACCCGTTTATTTTCTTCGTGGAAGTGATATTTATCAACCTGCTGTCCGAAAATAAACCTTGAGTCCCCAACAGAAACAACTTCAACCTTACGAAGCATCTGGCGGACAATTACACCAATGTGTTTGTCGTCAATGGCAACACCCTGTGCAGTATACACACCCTGAATTTCTTTCATAAGATATTCCTGAAGTGCATTTTCACCGGAAATAGCAAGAATATCATGGGCACTCGCAGAACCGTCACAAAGCTGTTCACCGGCTTCAACAAAGTCTCCGTCACGAACTAAAAGACGGCGTGTCATTGGAACAGAATGTTCAAACTGCTTTCCGTATTCATCTTCAACAATAATCTGCCTTTTGCCTTTTGAAACGCCCTTGAATTTTACAGTACCGGAAATCTGAGCCAATACACAAGGAACTTTAGGTTTTCTTGCTTCAAACAGTTCAGATACACGAGGAAGACCTCCTGTAATATCGTTTGTTTTTGCAGCAGCTACCGGCATTTTTACAAGGATTTCTCCAGCTTCAACATACTGCTTGTCTTCACACTGAAGAATAGCACCAGCAGGCAGGTGATATGAACCGATTTCGTTACCGGCTTCGTCTGTAATAAGAGCTTTAGGCTGCTTTACATCAAGATGAAGATCAGAAATGCGGTATTCTGTTTTTCCAGAATTAACATCAATTACTTCTTCCAGAGTTGAACCAGGAATTACATCTTCAAAGTGAATGTAACCGCTTACTTCGGCAATAATAGGTTCTGAGAACGGATCAAATGTTCCGATTACATCACCAGCTTTTATAATATCGCCTTCTTTTACAGTAATAGTTGAACCGTTGGAAATTTCAACCTTCTGCTCATCACCAGCAAGATATACATCATCGCCGATAATAAGAATTCTGCCGTTTTCTTTTGCAACAAAATCAGGTTTTTCAGCTTTTTCGATAATTACAGAACCTTTAAGCGTTCTGCCGCCATCCTGAACAAGGATTTTGTCTTTTTTGCCGAGTTTTGAACTATCGATAAGTCTTGTAGCAATGAAAGAACCTTTTCTTGTAAACAGCCAGTCGCCGTTTTCCTTAACAACATGAGTTCCCTGAATGTTTCCGATAAGAACATCATATTTAAGGATAATTTTGTTGTCTTCAGTTTCCTTGGAAGCCGTACCACCAACATGGAATGTACGCATTGTAAGCTGTGTACCAGGCTGACCAATAGACTGGGCGGCAATTACACCAACAGCTTCTCCAATTTCAACAAGCTTGTTGCGGGCAAGGTTTTTGCCGTAACATTTTACACAAACACCATGCTCAGCTTCACAAGTAAGAACTGTACGAAGTTTAACTTTTTCTACACCGGCATCTTCAATTTCTTTTGCTATTTCATCAGTGATGTAGTCGTTTGCTTCACAGATAACATTTCCCGTAACAGGATGAATTACCCTTTCAATAGTAAAGTGACCTGCAATCCGCTTAGAAAGAGGAGTAACAATTTCATCACCATTTTTAAGGGCTGTATACTCAATACCGTTAATTGTTCCACAGTCTTCTTCATTTATTACAACATCCTGTGCAACATCAACAAGACGGCGTGTCATGTAACCGGCATCGGCTGTTTTAAGAGCAGTATCTGTAAGACCTTTTCGGGCACCGTTTGATGAAATGAAGTACTCGATTACGGAAAGACCTTCGCGGAAGTTTGATTTTACCGGAAGTTCAATAATGTCTCCGTTAGGTTTAGCCATCAAACCGCGCATTGCAGCCAGCTGGGAAATCTGTTTCTTTGAACCTCGGGCACCGGAATTGGCCATCATGTAAATTGTATTAAATCCGCCTTTATCTGATTCCAGATTTTTATACATGATTTCAGTAAGGTCTTTGTTTGTTTTTTCCCAAATATCCGTTACTTTGTTGTATCTTTCATCTGCAGTAATTACACCGCGGGAATACTGACCAACAATTTCTTCAACTTCTTTATTTGCCTTGTCAATCATGGTTTTCTTTTCGTCTGGAATAATAATGTCTTCCATGGAAAGAGTTGCACCGAAGAAAGTCGCATTTTTGTATCCGCAGGCCTTAACTGCATCAAGCATCTGAATTGTAAGCCATGCACCCTGTTTGTGATAAACAGTTTCGATCATTTTGCGAAGATCTTTATCACCCATGCGTTCGTTTACAAAGCCAACACCATCAGGCATTTCTCCGTTGAAGCGGATTCTTCCTGCCGTAGTAGAAATTACATCTCCTGCCTTAAATTCGTTTTCAACAAAACTGTCTTTATTAACAGGAACTTTTATTTCTGCACACCAGTCAATATAACCGTCTTCTGCGGCCATAATTGCTTCATTTTCGCTAGAAAAACGCTTTCCTGTTCCCTTTGCATCTTTCTTTATAGAAGTCATATAGTAAATTCCAAGAACCATATCCTGAGAAGGATAAACAATGGAATTACCGTTTGCAGGGTCGAGAAGGTTTCTTGCAGAAAGCATAAGAGTCCAACATTCCATCTGAGCTGCCTGAGTAAGTGGAACATGGATAGCCATCTGGTCACCGTCGAAGTCGGCATTAAATGCTTTACAAGCCAAAGGATGAAGTTTTAAAGCTTTTCCTTCAACAAGAACAGGTTCAAAAGCCTGAATTCCAAGACGGTGAAGTGTTGGTGCACGGTTTAACATTACAGGATGTTCGCGGACTACTTCATCAAGAATTGCAAATACTTCAGGAGATTCCTGTTCAACTAAAGTTTTTGCTTTTTTAATGTTGAATACAACATCCTTGTCAACCAGTTTTTTCATGATAAACGGTTTGAACAACTCAAGAGCCATTTTTGTAGGAAGACCACACTGCCACAGTTTAAGCTCCGGACCTACAACAATTACAGAACGACCGGAATAGTCAACACGCTTACCAAGAAGATTCTGGCGGAAACGCCCCTGTTTACCTTTCAGCATATCGCTGATTGATTTAAGAGGCCTGTTAGATGCACCTTTTACAACACGCTTGCGTTTTGAATTATCAAACAAGGCATCAACAGCTTCCTGAAGCATACGCTTTTCGTTGCGGATAATAATATCAGGAGCACTAAGCTGCATAAGTCTCTTAAGGCGGTTATTGCGGTTTATTACACGGCGGTAAAGATCATTTAAATCCGATGTTGCAAACCTTCCTCCGTCAAGCTGAACCATTGGTCTTAAATCAGGCGGAATAACAGGAATAACATCAAGAATCATCCATGATGCTTTGTTTCCAGAAGAACGGAAATCTTCTACAAGCTGAATTCTTTTAAGAAGTCGCTTGTCGGTTTTTGCACCCTTTTCCCGCATTTTTTCCCGAAGTTCAGCAGCCAGTTCATCGAGATTAAGATTTTCGAGAAGAGTTTTTATTGCCTCAGCACCCATGGCAGCAGAGAAAGACTGACCATAACGCTGAACATCTTCGATATATTCATCTTCAGAAAGAAGCTGACCTTTTTTAAGTTCAGTATCACCGGCATCAAGTACAATATATTTTTCGTAATACAATACGGAACGGAGCTGTGCCACCTGCATATTGAGAAGAAGGCCCATGCGGCTTGGAACAGAACGGTAATACCAGATATGGCTTACAGGTGCTGCAAGCTCAATATGACCTGTTCTTTCGCGGCGGACTTTAAAATGAGTAACTTCTACACCACAGCGGTCACAAATAACACCCTTATAACGGATTGATTTGAATTTACCGCAGTAACATTCCCATTCCTTTGTTGTACCGAAAATTCTTTCGCAGAACAAACCGTCTTTTTCTGGACGGAGCGTACGATAGTTTATTGTTTCCGGCTTTTTAACTTCACCATACGACCAGTTACGAATATCGTCCGGGCTGGCCAGTTTAATTTTTATTGAATCAAAATCCTGAATATCACGCATCTTCATTCTCCTTGTCGAAACCGGAATTTTCTTTATCGATTAATTCCTGATCCCGTTCGGTAAGGGCAATTCTCTTTCCCTTTGCGTCAAAAATCGTAAAATCCAAAGCAAGACCTCGAAGTTCCTGAACCATTACATTGAATGATTCTGGTACACCTGCAGCAGCTGCCGGATCACCTTTTACGATTGATTCGTAAACCTTTGAACGACCATTCATATCATCAGATTTAATAGTCATCATTTCCTGCAGAGTATTGGCAGCACCGTAAGCTTCCAAAGCCCAAACTTCCATTTCTCCAAGACGCTGTCCACCAAACTGAGCTTTACCTCCAAGAGGCTGCTGAGTAACAAGTGAATAAGGACCTGTGGAGCGGGCATGCATTTTATCATCAACAAGGTGATGAAGTTTAAGGAAGTAAATTACGCCTACAAAAATAGGATTTACAAAAGGTTCACCAGTGCGTCCGTCTCTGACAATTTGCTTACAGTCAGGAGTAAGACCGGCTTCCTTGAGTTTTTCACCAATCTGTTCCTGAGAAGGAGTCTGGAAAGCAGGAGATTCAAAATATTGATTAAGATAGCGGCCTGCAATTCCAAGTTCCGATTCCATAATCTGTCCAATATTCATACGGGAAGGAACACCAAGAGGATTCAAACATACATCAAGCGGAGTTCCGTCTTCCAAGTATGGCATATCTTCTTCCGGGAGAATTCTGGCAACAACACCTTTATTTCCGTGCCTACCAGCCATTTTATCTCCTTCACGAAGTTTACGCTTGTTGGCAATAAGAACTTTTACAACTTCATCAACTCCAGGATTCAAATCATCGCCTTCAGTTCGTTTTAAACGCTGAACATCAATAATTACACCTTCAATTCCATGAGGAACTCTTAAAGAAGAATCCCGTACTTCCTTGGCCTTTTCACCAAAGATTGAATTAAGGAGTTTGAACTCAGGAGTAGTTTCTGTTTCTGATTTTGGAGTAACTTTTCCAACAAGAATATCGCCAGAACGAACTTTAGCACCAACACGGATAATACCTTCAGCGTCAAGATTATTAAGCATCTTTTCAGAAGTATTTGGTACATCCCTGGTAATTTTTTCCGGACCAAGTTTAGTTTCGCGGATTTCTGTCTGGAATTCTTTAATATGAATTGAAGTATACATATCTTCCTTTACAACCCTGCGGCTGATAAGAACGGCATCCTCATAGTTATAGCCATTCCAAGGAACGAATCCAACAAGAAGGTTTCTTCCAAGAGAAAGTTCTCCGTTGAAAGTTGCAGGTCCGTCTGCAAGAACATCACCTTTTTTTACTTTTTCGCCGATTTCTACAGTCGGGCGCTGATGATAACATGTGTCCTGGTTAGTACGCTGATATTTAAGAAGCGGATATTCATCGATTTTGTCAGAACCGTCAACTTTTACTTTAATAAGGTTGCTTTCTACCCAAACAACTTCACCGTCGTGTTTTGCCTTAATAAGAACGCCAGAATCGTAAGCGGCCTTTCCTTCCATACCGGTACCAACATATGGAGGCTCCGGGAAAAGAAGAGGAACACCCTGTCTCTGCATGTTACATCCCATCAACGCACGGTTAGCGTCATCATGTTCAAGGAATGGAACAAGAGAAGCTGATACAGAAATAACCTGACGAGGAGAAACATCCATGTACTGAATGTCTTTTACACTTCTGGTAGAATAATCTCCCTGATGACGGCATGAAACCATATCTGTCGGGAAAGAACCGTCTTTTTCCATGCCTTCTGTAACTTGACCGATAAAGTATTTGTCTTCATCCATTGCAGAAAGATATTCAACCTGATCTGTTGCCTTACCGTCTACAACCTTGCGATATGGAGTTTCGAGGAAACCGTAATCATTAACGCGGGTATAAATGGCAAGAGAAACAATAAGACCAATATTCGGACCTTCAGGAGTTTCAATAGGACACATACGACCATAATGAGTATAGTGAACATCACGAACTTCGAATCCGGCTCTGTCTCTGGAAAGACCACCTGGTCCTAAAGCGTTAAGACGGCGTTTATGGGTAAGTTCTGCAAGAGGATTAACCTGATCCATGAACTGAGACAACTGAGAAGAACCAAAGAATTCTTTTATTGCAGCCACAATAGGCTTAATGGAAATTAAATCCTGAGGTTTCATTGTTTCAGTTTCTTTAAGGCTCATGCGTTCTTTTGCAATTCTTTCCATTCTGCTGAATGCAGTTTTAAGGGAATTAGTCATAAGTTCCCCTACAGAACGAATACGCCTGTTTCCAAGATGGTCAATATCATCAAGAACTTCATTACCTACATATACCTTAATAAGGTGTTTCATAGTGTTGATAATATCGCTCTTAACCAGAGTGTGATCCTGAACAGGTTCAGAATAAACATCGAATTTTTTATTTAACTTATAGCGTCCTACCCTGCCCAAATCATAATGACGGATGTTGAAGAACATTCCTTCCAGTTCATTTCTGGCAGTTTCGGTAGCCATAGGCTCACCAGGACGAAGTACAGAGAACACAGCAGAAAGAGCATCTTCCAGAGTAGGTTCTTCGTTGGAAGCACCTTCCCTTGTATATTTCATGTCTTCCCTTTCAAAACAGTTGATAATAATCTGGCTGTCCAAAGAAGGATTGTGTTCCTCTTTATTTCCCTTTCGTTTGCGGGCATCAAAAAGAATTACGCAGATTTCAGGAATATCCTGGGAAATAAGGTCATCAACTTCGTGCATGTGAAGTTTTTCGCCGGCTCTGAAAAGAACTTTTTCTTCACCGTTTTCGTCTTTAATTTTTACAGCAGACGCAAGAACACGGTCGACTAAAGATTCTTTATTTTCTTTTTCAACCTTTACCATTTCTGTTTTATAGAAACAGCGGATTATTTCTTCTCTTGTTGAATATCCCAATGCCCTAAGGAAAATAGTACCGAGAATTTTCTTTTTGCGGTCTATTTTTGCATATATAAGGTCTTTTTTCTGATCGATTTCAAATTCAAGCCATGAACCACGATAAGGAATGATTCTTGAAGAATAAACGCCTTTTTCATGATTAAAAATTACGCCTGGAGAACGGTGAATCTGAGAAACAACTACGCGCTCAGCTCCATTGATGATAAAAGTACCTCTATCAGTCATTAATGGAATATCACCCATGTAAATGTCTTTTTGAAGAATGGCACCTGTGTCTTTGAAAGAAAGATTGATTCTGGCCTTAAGAGGTACAGAGTAAGTTAAACCTTTCTGCTTGCACTGAAGTTCAGAGAATTTAATATTGTCTTCTTCAAGCTGATAGAATTCATATTCAAGAGACATATTTCCATCTGGACTTTCAATAGGGAATGTGGAATTAAAAACTTCCTGAAGTCCCTTATTTTCCAGAGGCTGTTTGCTGTCTAATTTTTCTTTTTGAAGGAAACTTTCATAGGAAGACAACTGAATGTCAATGAGACTCGGAATTTCCATAAAATTCTGGATATTTTTTCCGAAGTACTGACGATTGATTGTTCTGCTTTTAGCGAACATTCGAATACTCCTGTGAGAGAACATTGTTTTCTAATGCTGCTACATGACAGACCTCTACGCATAACATACGCCAAGAAAAGCACAGCACAACAGTAGAAAACTAAAAACCGGAAAAACAGATTCCGGAAAATTGATTATGTAAAAGGCGGATACAAAACAGCCGCCAAAAGCCTAAAAAGGAACAAAACCTTAAAAGTAAAAAACAAAACTGATGTAAATTTAACAGTTTTACCTGAAGTTCCTTTAGACAGATAAAGCTTACGAACATAAAGCAACAAAAAAAATGAAGCTTTTGTTCGTAAGCAGAACAATGACCGTCGTATAACCGACTTTGTCAGAAAAGACGGCCTATTTTTATGCAGTTTCTTTTAGAAAGAAATACTTATTTTTTAGAAGCCTTTCCGCCTGCATCTTCGATTTTCTTGATGAGTTCATCAGCTTCTGCTTTAGAAACACCTTCTTTAAGTGTTTTTGGTGCGCCTTCAACCAATGTTTTAGCTTCACCAAGACCCAGACCGAGAGCTTCTTTAACTGCTTTGATAACTGCAATCTTTTTAGCTGCATCGAAGCTTTCGAGAGTTACAGTGAATTCAGTCTGTTCTTCTTCAGCTGCTGCTG